>ERZ506949.415-NODE-415-length-12961-cov-41.6162_pt1 | contig 12961 bp, 8 predicted proteins | sample MGYA00512573_ERZ506949 | MGnify/ENA metagenome assembly ERZ506949 | reverse complement strand
GGATGAATATTGATACCGTGGGATCCAGGCATTCCTCTCTGCTCGCTATTATGAGTGCTGGCGCTTCTCGTGTGATGAGTGAGGAGGAGCTGATGAAGGTGGTGGCGAAGAGAATGCCGAGTTATTATCAGGAGAATGATTGCCATCAGCTGATTCATGATTTCTATTCGAAATATGGGGACAGCTCCAAGCCTTTTTCGAGGGATGTGATTCGCGTGAATGCCTTGGCGGAGCAGGCGGCATTAGGAGTGAAGAGTGAAGAACGAAGAGTGAAGAATTCAATGGCTGGTGCTAATCATACAGTTCCAGGTTCAAATCTCAATGTTCCAGGTTCAAATCTCTATGATCAAAGTGAAGACGAGGATTATCCAGCTCCTCCTCCGATGCCGAAGAAACTGCCGAAGCTGGTGGAGCTGCTGATCTCCAAGACTCCGGAAATCTATCAGCCTGCCGTGGCGCACGCCATTTTTCCTTCGCTCGCTACCCATCTCTGGAGAACCAGATTCAGATATATCGACAACGTGGAGCACGAAGCTACCCTGATGACCTGTCTGCTTGCAGGCACAGGCGCAGGTAAAAGTTGCGTACAAAAACCTATCGATTTCATCATGGAGGATATCCGTAAGCGCGACCTGGAAAACCTGAAGCGTGAGAAGGAATGGAAGGATGAAATGATGCGTAAGGGTGCCAACAAGGATAAGCGCAAACGCCCTGAAAATCTGATTATCCAGGAGATTGATGCCGATATGACCAACCCTGCCTTCGTGATGCGTACCGCTGAAGCCAAGGAACATTTCCTTTATACTTCGCTGAACGAAATCGACCAGTTTGATGCACTCAAAGGTAGCGGTTATCAGCAGTTCCGCATCATGTGCCTCGCCTTTGACCCAGGTAACTTATATGGACAAACACGAGTCGGAACACAAAGTGTCACCGAGCGAGTCACCATCCGTTTCAACTGGAATGCTTCTACCACCATCCATAAAGGCATCAAGTATTTCAAGCGAGTGCTGACCGACGGTCCGGTTTCCCGTATCAACTTCTGCACCATCCCGGAAAGAGACATCGGCGAGGACATTCCCGTCTATGGAACCTATGATGAGGAATTCAGAAATTCTCTGAAACCTTACATCGATAATCTCTGCATGGCTTCGGGGCTGGTGGAATGCAAGGAGGCTTTTCATCTTGCCGAGGTACTGAAGGATGAGAATGCGGAATTCTCCCGTCTGTCGCAGGACAGAGTCTATGAGAATCTGAGCTTCCGTGCCAACGTAATCGGCTATCTGAAGGCATGTGTGCTCTATGTGGCGAACGGTTACCAGTGGGAGCCTGAGATTGAGGATTTCATCCGCTGGAGCGAGCGTTACGACCTCTACTGCAAGATGCGTTTCTTCGGTGATGCCATCAAGAAGGCGGAACAGGAGTGTGATCAGGAGAGCAAGAGAGGTCCGGCAAGTATTCTGGGATTCCTGCCAGAGGAGTTCAACTATCAGCAGGTGGAAGCCTTGAGAGTTGAGCATAAGATGAGTGCGAAGGGCACGATGAAGATGCTGAACAACTGGCTCTTCCGTGGCTACATCAAGGTGAAGGAGAATGACTCAAATACTCAGTTACTCAAATACTCAGTTTTTATCAAGACCCATTCCAAGAGTGGGGAATGAATCGCATCAGAAAAATTTTCTTGAAAATAATGAACGAAAAAATCTATTGTATATGGAAATAGTTTTAGAGCGTATAGCGAAGAAGAATACTTATACCATCGGCCGACTGTATCTGTTGGCTGATGGTGATGTGAAGCGCAAGGCGCTGTCGGGCAAGAATGCAGGCGACAAGCGCAGCTTCGAGCATCGTTTCGACTTGAAGAAGTTGTCTGATGACAGCTACTTCTGTGATACCCTGGAGCCTACGTGGCGCAACCTGAAGGGGATAGCGCTGAAGCCCGGGGAAGTGAATGCCAGGTTCAGTAGAGAGAGCGGCAAGGTGGCAAGAAAGATTCCGGGTCATACAGCCATCCCTGAAGGCTCGTATCGTGTGCTCATCACCAAGTCGCCCCGATTTAAGGAGTGGCTGCCGTATGTGCAGGGTGTTCCCGGTTTCGAGGGCATCCGTATCCATGCCGGCAACTATCCCGACGATACCCAGGGCTGCATCCTGGTGGGTGAGAATAAGCTGAAGGGTATGGTGGTGAACTCCCGTATCTGGCTCCATCGTCTGATGAAGCGCATCCAGGCGGCTGAGAATCAGGGGGAAGGTATCTGGATTACCATCATCTAAAGATGTGGAGCACTGCCATCTTATATAAAAAAAGTCCGTGAACATTCATTTGTCCACGGACTTTTTAACTATCATATTCAAGTATCTCAAGTTCAGAAGTTAAAGGAGTTATCACTCCCTACGGTCGTTCGGGAAGTTAAGAGACAATAGTCTTTTGTCGTAAAATGTAGGACATTTGTCCCTTAACTTTCCTCTAACTTTCTTCTAACTTCCCTCAACTTCCCTGATATGCGAAAGTTCAGTAATTTATCAATAACGTGAAGAATTATTTCTTTTTTCTTGCAAATAAGCTCTGCGATCTTGGATTTATCGAGAGAAAAGGGCAAGGTCGTAACACTTATTATATAAGAACCTCCAAGGTGGTATCCTTAGCCGAAAGGTTACGACCTCAAGGCGAAAGGTTACTACCTCTGCATGGTACATTAGGCGAAAGGTTACTACCTCAGCATGGTACATTTGGCGAAAAGATACCACCTCAGCATGGTACTAGTGCTGTATACATCACAGAGAAGAAAACGTTTATCAGAATAAGTTTCTCACCACATCACAGACATCTTGAAGAGATGATGACTGCTCTGGGAAGAATTGCAGCCTAAAACACATGATAGACTATATTGATTTATTTTGCACTCTTCAGAAGAAATAGTGCAGCAATTTTTATGTAGTTATGTCATAAGTGACAAGAATGTGATCTATGAAATAGGTTGTTGCTAGATCAAAATCTTTGAGCAGAATCCATCTACTGATCTCAAAACACTTATTTTTCATAAAACGGAGTCGCATGTTGAGGAAGGTGTATCCATGAAAGTGCCCCTATGAATTATATAGGCTAGATTTGTAACAAAAGCTTTTATTTTTATTCCGAAACAACCTACATTTAATAAAAAACTGAACTTTCACCTTTACGAAAGTTCAGTTTTTAGAATACATATTTTATGAATTACTTCTTACTAATACGGAATACCGTAACAGAGTTTGCAGGGAACTTATGTACTAAATGATTGCCATTGATACGTACCTGCTCCTTGTGTGGAACAACTTTAGTTGGAGCATCCAGGCTGTTTTCATCAAGACTACTTCCAGAAGAAAGGACTGTTGCCTCTGCCAGATCAGCCACCTTTCCGATTCCATTGAGCAGAACCTTTGTGGTAAGATCTTTATTGCCGGCATTCACAACCTTGACAATAATGTCACCCGACTTTTCGTCTTTTTGTGCACTGGCACAAACTGTCTTTCTGTTTATATCAGTAAGCGAAGCCTGCTGCACCAATTTGCCATCAATATATCCCTTAACCGTGAGAGGGGATACTTCCAGACGGATGTTATACCAACGTCCTGGCTCGATTGAATAGTTGATGCTATGAGAATCCATGATCGTCTGCATCTGATTGATGGAATTGCTATAACCACCAATGTCCCAACGAGTACGATTGTTTACTCCCTTCTGATGATGGAAGTATATCTGGAAACCATTTTCACCCGACAACTTACGAGCTTTCAAAGTAACAACATACTCTCGCCAATTGTCATTGCCAACAAAAGCAGTAACTTCTGCTGCCAAAGAGTTTTGACTAAGCACACCATTGCTAACGTTCCATTCTCCATCACCCTGCATCTCCCAATCATCAATACTAGATGAGAAATTATTTTGATACAGCACTTTGCCCTTTGGCGTAGTAACCTTCAAGTCCTTAAACTCCGCACTATTATTCCAAGTGCCCAGACCAATGCCACCTGAACTGGATGGAATATCCACAAGTGGACTTCCCGTCACAGAAACAGGCAGCGTAACTGTGCCCTGATTCTCAGCAAACATCTGCTGTACATAATAGCTAGGCAGACCATACCAACGATGGTTATCATAATTAATCAAGTTGATTGGCCAACGCTGATGCTCCACATTGCAGAACAAAGGAGCGTATGCAGCCATAGCCACCAAATCGGAATTGCGCTCCAATCCCGTCATAAATGCAGCTTCACCAACGGCACCTCTGAGGTTACCCTTTCCACATTGACTAGTTACGGCATACTCACCAATAAACACTTTTTCTCCTCCACGCTTGCGATTGTCATATTTATTGGCATTGAGTATGAACCAATCTGGCGTATTGTAATAATGCTCGTCAATCATCGCATGAGAAGGAGTTGAAGGATGTGAGCCACTCCAGTCGTTAGAGATGATTTGCATTTCTGGAAAACGAGTCTTGATGGCATTGGCTATCAACTCGAAATTCTTGAAATAGACACTACCAAAGTTCTCATTTCCCACTTCTATATATTTTAGTTTGAAAGGTGCAGGATGACCATTGCGAGCTCTGGCTGCTCCCCATACGCTCGTTACTGGACCGTTGGCATACTCAATGGCATCAAGCGCATCTTGAATCCACTGGTCTATCTCATCGGACGGTATTGTCTCCTTGTGTGAGACTCCAGCATTAATACAGAACAACGGTTCTGCGCCAAGGTCTTCAGCCAACTGCAAGTATTCATGATATCCTATGCCATGGGTTGCTGTATATCCCCATATATTCCATAAAGGTATGCGACTGTCGATATTACCGATGGTATTCTTCCATTGATAACGCTGAGAAATTACCTCTCCTTCTACCCAGCAACCACCAGGAAAACGCAAGAAGGTAGGATGAAGATTGTCCAAGGCTTCACCCAGGTCTTTCCTCACACCGCTCTTTCCCCATCGTTTCTGAGGAATAAGGCTAATCATATCCATACACACCTCGCCTTTTCCGTTGCCTTCAATGACAAGTTGTGCATTGGTACTTGCTTCCGTAGGAATCAATGTGGCTTTCGTATATTTCCAATGACCTGTTACATCAGAGATGTCAGTTTCTGCCAACACGTTGTCACCAACAACTATCTTGGCTTTCATCTTTCCTTGATAAGAGTTAGGAGTGCGCAAAGCAATAGAGAAGTCATATTTCTCTCCTTTCTCCACATTCATGCCCCAGTAGCCATCATTAGAAAGCGTAAAATCACCTTGCACATCAACATTCAAAAACTGTCGGTTTCTGGCGTTGAGAGGAACTGCTGGATTTTTCGCATTAGAAAGGTCAGCCTTTCTCACTTTGGCTTCGCCTTGCAAAGAGCGGAATTGCCAATAACATAACGAATCCGCATCCTCAAAAGAGCGATTGCGCACCAACTCAGGGTAAAGACCTCCATCCACAGAAAGATTGATATCCTCTAAGAAAATACCAAAAAGTGTAGGAGAAACTGCATGTAAAGGCTTGTTTACATCGATTGTTATCGTTGCTTTTTGAGCAGCAGCCGTCATTGCCATCAAGACAAAAATGGAAAAAAGTGTCTTTTTTATCATTTTAAGAATATTTATAGTTAAAAATTCGATTTTGTTTTATGCTGCAAAGGTACTCATTTTACTTTGATTACCAAACAAATTTTAAGTTTTTGATATGTTTTATTTTAAATTTTTGATGTAATCCATTTGTAAGATTTCAATGCTCCAGACATGTCTTCCAATGGTGGATTGATGTTGTTGGGTAACATGCATGGTTCTCTGGCATGGAAAATAGAACAGCTCATTCCTGACTTCCGCAGACAAGAGTTCGTACACCATAGTTATATGGAGATGGTGAGCCAGCGCATCGGTCAGATTCTCTGTGGTTATGAGGATGCCAATGACTGCAATCAGCTCCGAGGTGACAGTCATTTTGCAAGCCATGAGTTCATGGATTGGGCATATAATAAAAGGTATGTACGTTATCTTACGGGATTGTCTGGAAACCAAGTGTTGCTTGGCCTTGTTGACAAACAAAGAAAACGTTTATCTGAATAAGTTTCTCACCACATCACAGACATTTTGAAGAGATGATGACTGCTCTGGGAAGAATTGCAGCCTAAAACAAAACACATGATAGACTATATTGATTTATTTTGCACTCTTCAGAAGAAATAGTGCAGCAATTTTTATGTAGTTATGTCATAAGTGACAAGAATGTGATCTATGAAATAGGTTGTTGCTAGATCAAAATCTTTGAGCAGAATCCATCTACTGATCTCAAAACACTTATTTTTCATAAAACGGAGTCGCATGTTGAGGAAGGTGTATCCATGAAAGTGCCCCTATGAATTATATAGGCTAAAGGGCTCCAAGAACGAGTTGCAAAACTAGGAAAGTGGGCATCTCGGGAAAAGGTTAGTCAACTCCTTGTAGATTTATGCGCTTTTAAGCCTTATAGCTACGAAGAGCTTGCTTTGATAATTCAAAGAGCGGCCAAGCCGATGAAGAATAAGTACATAAAGCCTTTACGATTAGCAAACAAACTCTTCTATTGGATTCCTGAGATGATTAATCATCCACTGCAAAAGTATGTAGCTGCCCCTCGATGGCGAGAAGTAATACAAAGAAGAAAAAATAAAATGAAAAAGTCCGTGGGTAAATAAATTCCCACGGACTTTCTTATTATATAGTTATTGAAGCTTATGCCTTGAAACTCTCCAAGTCTTCAGCCTTGAAGTTCTGGATGTATGCTGAATGACCGAGAACTTCTTCCTCTGCCATGCGAACATATACGTTGGCACTCTTGGCAAACATCTCTGGTGCCTTGGTAGCATCATCGAGGATGAGGAGTGACATCACGATGTCGCCAGTCATATTGTAGAGACGGCGAGCCAGGAAGTCGTGAACAGCCTGATCGTTTGCCTCCTTCACCTTGTTGATGGCTGCCTCGTAAAGTTCTACGAGCTTGGCAACACGCTCCTTCAATGCCTTCAAATCATCTGATACCTCGCTCTCCAACATCTCCTTGATGATGCTGAGGTAAGTACCGTTGGTGATGTAGCGGATGGCTGCAACAACCTGCAACTGGGTAGTACCCTCGTAGATAGAGAAGATGCGGGCATCACGGAACAGGCGCTGGCACTTGTACTCCATGATGAAACCAGAACCACCGTGGATGCTGATGGCATCGTATGCATTCTGGTTAGCATACTCTGAGTTCATACCCTTAGCCAATGGAGTAAATGCATCAGCCAAGCGGGTGTATTTCTTCATCTCCTGACGCTCCTCTGGAGTGAGCTTAGTGTCGCGGGCGATGTCTTCCAAAGCCTTGTAGATATCTACGTAGCGAGCGCAGCAGTAAAGGAGTGAACGGCCTGCATCCAACTTAGCCTTCATTCTTGAAAGCATGTCATAAACGGCTGGGAAGTTGATGATCTTCTCACCAAACTGAGCACGCTCCTTGGCATAAGCCAAGCCCTCGTTGTAAGCCTCCTGCTCAACACCTACACTCTGAGCAGCAATACCCAGACGGGCACCGTTCATCAGAGCCATCACGTACTTAATCAAACCGAGACGGGTGTTACCGCAAAGCTCTGCCTTGGCATTCTTGTAAACCAACTCGCAGGTAGGAGAACCGTGGATACCCAACTTGTGCTCGATGTGACGAACGGTTACGCCGCCATCACGCTTGTCGTAGATGAACATAGAAAGACCACGACCATCCTTGGTGCCTTCCTCTGAACGAGCCAGAATCAGGTGGATGTCTGAGTCACCATTGGTGATGAAACGCTTCACACCATTCAGACGCCATGTGCCGTCCTCATCCTGTGTAGCCTTCAGCATCACGCGCTGCAAGTCAGAACCTGCATCAGGCTCAGTCAAGTCCATACTCATGGTTTCGCCTGCGCAGATGCGAGGAATGTACTTCTGGCGCTGCTCCTCAGAACCGAACTCATAGAGTGTATCGATACAGCTCTGGAGAGACCAGATGTTCTGGAAGCCGGCATCAGCAGCAGCGATAATCTCTGAAGCCATAGAGAAGATGGCGTTAGGCAGGTTCAAGCCGCCGTAACGACGAGGCATTGACAAGCCCCAGAGGCCAGCCTTGCGGGTAGCATCGAGGTTCTCGAATGTCTTGCTGGCATAAATCATGCGGCCGTTCTCCAGGTGTGGACCTTCGAGGTCAACATCCTCAGAATTTGGTTCGATGATGTTAGCAGCTACATCGCCGGTAATATCCAGCAATCGCTTGTAGTTCTCGATGGCATCCTCGTAGTTGACAGGAGCATCTTCAAACTGGTCTTTTTCTGCGTAGTTGCGCTCCTTCAAGTCAACAACACGCTTCATCAATGGGTGATTGAGATGAAATTCAATCTCAGGGTGATCACTATAGTAATTAGCCATTTTGCTTTTCTTATTTAAATAATGTGTAATGCAGATTACTTAGAATTCTGCTTGTAGTACTTGATGAGCTTAGGAACCACATCCTCTACATTACCGTTGATAACGTAGTCGGCAATCTTGTTGATTGGAGCATCAGGATCGTTGTTCACAGAGATGATGATACCTGAATCCTGCATACCGGCGATGTGCTGAATCTGACCAGAGATTCCACAAGCGATATAAACCTTAGGATGAACGGTAACACCAGTCTGACCAATCTGACGGTCGTGATCTACCCAGCCTGCATCTACGGCAGCACGGGAAGCACCTACCTCACCATGGAGGAGATGAGCCAACTCGAAGAGCTGGTCGAAACCTTCCTTGCTTCCTACACCATAACCACCGGCTACAACGATGGCAGAACCCTTCAAGTTGTGCTTGGCAGCCTCTACGTGGTGGTCGAGTACCTTTACTACGAAGTCTTCAGCAGGAACATACTTGCTTACCTCAGGGTAAACTACTTCCTTCTTGCACTCACCCTCGTAGATGCTCTTCTGCATCACGCCAGAGCGAACGGTAGCCATCTGAGGACGGTGCTCTGGGTTTACGATAGTAGCCACGATGTTACCACCGAAGGCAGGACGAATCTGATAGAGCAGACCCTCATAGTGCTTGCCGCTCTTCTTGTCGTCGTAATCACCGATTTCAAGCTCTGTACAGTCGGCGGTAAGACCGCTGGTCAATGAAGAAGAAACACGAGGACCGAGGTCGCGACCGATAACGGTAGCACCCATCAATGCAATCTGAGGCTTCTCCTCCTTGAAGAGGTTGACGAGAATGTCGGTATGTGGAGCTGAAGTGTATGGGAACAATCCCTCAGCATCGAAAACAAATAATTTATCTACACCATAAGGGAGAATCTGATCCTCTACCTGACCCTTGATGCCGGTACCAGCCACGATGGCATGGAGCTCCACGCCCTGCTGGTTAGCGAGCTTACGACCCTTGGTGAGCAATTCCTGAGATACTTCGGCAACGGTTGTGCCTTCTACCTCGCAATATACAAATACGTTGTTCATTGTCTTTTCTAATAAAGCATTTTTAAATGAATCGGAATCTGAATCATCCTTCGATGATTATCCGATAATACTTTCGTCCAACAATTCCTTCATCAGTCCGTCGATGTCCTCATCGCTGCTGGTCAAGGTCTTGCTCTCCTTTGCCTGGAACACGATGTTCTTCACGGCCTTCACCTTGGTAGGTGAACCGCTCAAACCGCACTGTGCAGGGTCGCCATCCACATCGGCAACGCTCCACTGGTTCAAGGTGAGGTAAGGGCGCTCCTCATAGAGGTTGGCCCAAGGCTCATCACCCTTGCGCTCCATAGGGCAGGTAGCGTATTTATATTTCATCACGAGCTTCACGTTGCATGGGCGACATGGAGCAGCACTTCCGTTTACGGTAATTACCAGTGGCAATGGAGCCTCTACGGTCTCAACACCACCATCGATGAGGCGGCGGATAGTAGCCTTGCCATCCTCTACCTTGAGGATTTCCTCTGCATAAGTAACCTGGTTCAATCCCAGCTTCTGAGCCACCTGAGGACCCACCTGAGCAGTATCACCATCGATAGCCTGGCGACCACCGATTACGATGTCTACGTCACCAATCTTCTGGATTCCGGTAGCAAGGGCATAGGAAGTAGCCAATGTGTCAGCACCGGCAAAGAGACGGTCGGTGAGCAACCAACCCGTATCTGCACCACGATAAAGACCCTGGCGGATGATTTCGCCAGCACGTGGAGGACCCATAGTCAAAATACCAACTGTAGAACCTGGATTCTGCTCTTTCAATCGGAGAGCCTGCTCCAATGCGTTCAAATCTTCAGGATTGAAGATTGCAGGAAGGGCAGCGCGATTTACTGTGCCTTCGGCGGTCATCGCATCCTTACCCACATTTCTTGTGTCAGGTACTTGCTTGGCAAGTACTACGATTTTTAAACTCATATTTTTAAAAATGGTTATTGTTATAATTTCCTAAGTTTGTTAGTGCTCAGTACTCAAGTTGTACGTCGTCTAGTGCGATTGTCAGACTTGCTATCGTCCAATAAGTTACTGTCCAATGTTCAATTTGGGACAAAACACGGGGGCAAAAGTAACACTTTTTTATGGCTTACGCAAATATTTTATTAAAAAAATGCCCATTTAGTCTTGCTTTGTGCGCAAAACGCAAGAAATGTGCAAGTTTTTTAGAACGTCCGTACTTAACTTTACTGGCTTATTCAAAGCTCTTGAGTCGAGCGATATATTTGCCCAGAATGTCGAATTCGATATTCACTACCGTTCCCACTTCGATGTCGCAGAAGTTGGTATTCTCTCTGGTATAAGGAATGATGGCAACGGTAAATGTGTTGTCTGTAGGATCGCAGACGGTGAGCGAAACGCCGTTAACGGTAACGCTGCCCTTGTCCACCGTGAAATAGCCTTTTCTTGCCATTTCCTTATTGAGCTCATATTCGAAAGTAAAATAAGTAGAGCCATCAGCGTCTTTCATTGCGATACATTTGGCAGTCTCGTCCACGTGTCCCTGTACGATATGACCATCCAGACGGCCGTTCATCACCATCGAACGTTCCACGTTTACCTTGTCGCCCACCTTGAGCAGACCGAGGTTGCTGCGGTCCAGGGTTTCCTTCATGGCAGTAACGGTATAGGTACCGTCCTTGATTTCCACCACAGTGAGGCAGACGCCGTTATGCGCCACGCTCTGGTCGATGCCGAGTTCATCAACAAAAGAGCATCTCAATGTGAAGTCGATGTTCTCCTTATCATGTCTGATAGCTACGACGGTAGCCATTTCTTCTACGATTCCACTAAACATATATTCTATTTTTATTTGGTTTCATTATTATTTAGAATGCAAAGATATTGCATTAGCTAGAAACAGCCAAATTATTTAAGTTCTTTTGATAAAATAAGCAAGATATATTTGTTTAATTGCCATATTTTTTATATTTTTGCACATCATAATATATGCACATGATAAATGTGATATACATGTCTTTCAAAACTCCACCGAATATGAAGAATAATGAAGACTATATAATAAGGTATAGGAGCAGCAAAATTAGATAACACAGTTTAGGTAACAATAAAAACATTTGAAGACAATGGAAATCAAGGAAGGATATATGCCCTTCATGGGCTATCAAACATATTATCGTATCGTAGGTAAAACAGAGGAGGGCAAGAGCCCTATCATCCTCTTGCATGGTGGACCAGGCAGTACCCACAACTATTTCGAGCTATTGGATAGGGTAGCGGAATCAGGTAGAGCTGTCATCATGTACGACCAGTTGGGCTGTGGAAACTCATTTGTGGAGGGACATCCCGGACTCTGGACTCCTGAGACTTGGCTCAACGAACTCTGTGCGCTCATCGACTATCTCCACATCGACCATTTTCATCTCTTGGGACAGTCGTGGGGTGGCATGCTCGCCATCATCTATCTGATAGAGAAGCAAGCAAAGGGCGTGAAGTCAGCCATCCTCAGCAGCACTCTTTCGAGCAGCAAGCTTTGGGCAAGTGAGCAACATCGCATGATTAAGTTTATGTCGGAGGAAGACCAGCGTGCCATCGCTGAGGCTGAGGCGAAGGATGACTTTTCGAGCGAAGCGTATGCCAAGGCGAATGAACACTTCATGCTCTTGCATTGTGCAGGAGAGGTAACGGAAGACAGCCCAGAGTGCCTTCGCCGAAAGAAGCGTGCAGGTGCTGAGGCTTATCTCTATGGATGGGGACCAAACGAATACACTCCTACTGGTACGCTCCGTGATTATGATTACACCGACTGTCTGGGCGAAATCCAAGTGCCTTGCTTGGTGATGAGTGGCACCAACGACCTCTGTACTCCATTGGTAGCAAAGACGCTCTACGATGGTATCCCAGATTCCAAGTGGCATCTCTTCGTAGGAGCCCGACACATGCCATTTGCCGAGCAAAACGATGAATATTGCAAGGTGTTGGAAGAATGGATGGAGGAGAAAGAGGGAAAGTGATTTGGCACTTTCCCCTTTTATTTCACCAAAGGCATACACCTTGTTATTGTCTGTCTTGTTCTGGGCGAATACATCTCCTTGGTAGTTGTTCATAGTGTGCTTGTAGGTATAGGCCAAGCCTACGGAGAGCGTAAATGGCTTCAGTCGGTTCTCATAGATAATCTCGGAAAGCAAAGAGGCGGTCTTGCCTTTCACGTCATATTGGTAAGGGCTTCCTTCATCATAGTAACTGCTTGACTGCGTTGATATGTAAGTTCCCACAGCATTGTTACCATCCATCTCACCCTTGCCTATTCGCAGGGGAGGTATGTGATGAGGCTGAGACTATCTATTACACCTTCGGACCTGAGAAGGCGCAGGAAATGGGGGGCAGTGGATGCAAGGTAGAAGGTGAATAAAAGGCGCTTTTCAAGAAACGCTCATTTAGAATGAGTGGTTTTGCTCAGAATTACTCATTCTGAATGAGTAAAAATGATAGAAATTACTCATTC
>ERZ506949.413-NODE-413-length-12966-cov-6.12447_pt1 | contig 12966 bp, 17 predicted proteins | sample MGYA00512573_ERZ506949 | MGnify/ENA metagenome assembly ERZ506949 | reverse complement strand
GATCTAATATTGATAGATAGAAGAATAATACTTTTCAACCAACTGATTACCTGCTTGATTGTCACCGTTTCTGATTTTCTGAACTAATAAAAAATCAGCAATCATCTCATATCACCTCTCTTGTCCTCTATAATAATAAGACAACTTAAGGTGATAAAAAGTTAGTGGAAAATTAATATTCATTTAATTTTTTATAATTTTCACCTCAGTGACTCGATATATTCCTCCAGACACAATCCTTTTCCTGCATTTCTATGGCAGATTCCACCCAAAAGAAATATCTGCTTCTCTTCTAAATAGATTGAAACTATTAATCATTGGAATTTCATCCTGAATTGCTATATACGAAACAGCCCGCAAAAGCACTAATCCCAATATAAAAACTAAAGCAACCACAACGATATCCGTTTATAACTTCTCATGTTTATCACCTTCAATCTGCTTTCAAATTTTATAATCTATATTTTATGACAATTCAGCATATAGAAAAGTTAGTTATTCTAGAAAATCCCGCAAAAAGGCAGCAAAAAGAGTCCCCCCTTTTGCTGCCTGCAAACAATTTTGTTTTCAATTTAATGGTATCAAGCTTGTACTTGACAAAATGAAAAAACATGAGTTCATTCCGACTAATCATCTTACAGTAACATAGTCATATAAATTGGTATATACATAATTCCGTCCTGATATTTTAAATCCTTCGTATAAATAATGAATCTGTTCTCACACTTTAACTGATATTTCTGAAGCAGATAGTCAAATGATTTGTGCGACATATAGTTTGAAGATTTTACTTCAATCGGACATATCTTCTTTTTCTTCACAATCATAAAATCAATTTCATATTTCTTTTCTCTGGTCGTTCCCTCCGGCACGTACAAATATTCATGAAAATACAACTCATGTCCAGCTGCTCTGAGCATCTGTGCTACAATATTTTCAACAATCATTCCCTGATTAATTCCCAGATTGTCTATAATCAGAGCCTTATATAAATCTTCATCTGTACTGTCCCGGTTCTTCATAATCTGTGTAACCAACAGTCCGGTATCACCCATATATAATTTGAAATTGCTTCTGTCCGCAAACAGCTCCAGTGCAACCTCCGGTTTTGTCACATTGATACACTCATTTCCTATCATTGCTTCAGAAATAAAACTGACCGCATCCATATAATTCTGATAACGCGCATTTTTATCTACCATAGAAAGTTTGAAATGTGAATTTTTATTCTCTAGCTGCTCTGGTATTGTTCGATAAATAACTGACGCTTTTTCCCTGTTTTCTGTATCGTATTTTGCCAGATCCTCTTCGTAAAGGCTCAGAATATTCCGTTTAACAAAATCAATTTGTTCATAACTTTTCCCTGAAACATAAGCATCTACTGCCTGCGGCATCCCACCTACAACCATATAGGTACGAAAGCTTTTCATAATTCTCCGGTGAATCGCATCTCCAAGTGGCTTCCTTTTTTCAAAAGATTCTCTGATCGTAGGAATTGTAACCTCATCATTGATTGCCCATAAATATTCTTCAAAATCCATCGGATACATCTTAATCCGGTACTCTTCCGAAGGAATCAGAATATCCTTTACATTTTTCCGGATTGAGATTAGAGAGCCTGTCTCAATATATTCATATCGACCATCAGCGACTAGATATTTTATTGCCTGCCGTGCCTGCGGAAACAACTGTACCTCATCGAAAATAATCACGCAGTTCTTCCCTTTTAAACGTTTTCCTTTCAGAAGAAATAAGTTCCTGAAAAAAGTATCCAGATCATTCATGTTCTCGACAAAATTATTTTTTACATCCTGGTTTTCTCTTGCAAAATCAAGAATCATATAGTCATCATATTCCTTTTTTGCAAACTCCTCTACAATGGTACTTTTCCCGATACGTCTAGCCCCTTCAAGCAATACTGCCGATGTTCCTGCTGCCAATGTTTTCCACTCAATCAATTTGTCATAAACTTTTCTTTTAAAAATCATTCAGCATTCCTCATTTCATTTTACTTGGTAGTATTATAGCATATTTCCACCTCAATTCTACCATTTTTCACGAAAATGCAAAATTTTTTCGCCTATTTTTTAACGAAAAGCAGAAATGTTTATACCTGCTTTTTAACGAAAAACAGAAATGTTTATATCAAGTTTTTAACGAAAGCACAAAATGTTTGTTGTTTCATTTCTTAAATGCGTTATTTCCGGTTTATTCGCTCAGAAATTCAGCCACCTTTTCTATCTGCGCACTATTGTACTCCATATATTCCAGATAATACTTTTTCACGGTCTCATTCTGCACTTCTTTTTTATAGAGCCACTGTCTTGTTTTAGCCTCCGGTGCAAACAGCACTGCCTGATATTGTGGAGAAAATATCTCATCGAGGCTACAGGCTGATTTGTCCAGCACGCAATTGTAGTCCATATTTTTTTCCGCAAAATACCGATTCAATGCTTCCGCAAACTTTTTTGCTTTTCTCACATGGACAGCATATTCCACCGGATTATACGGCTCTCCTTCTATTACCGGCACCTGCCATACTAAAATACATTTTTTCATCTCTTTGTACTCCTTTCATTTTTGCCAAATTTATATATAGATATCTTTTACACGCTTTGTAACCTCATCTGTCTCTTATTATACATACAAAAAACCGCAATAACAAACATCACTATCAGAACAGGAATCTGCAATGCAATGTCTGATAAATGATATGGTCCGCTGTATCGATATCTTTCTTATCTTGATACTCTCTTTTCCAGCTCATGTATGTATGATAACAAATGCTCTTTTCTCTGTGAAACCGTGTCTAGACCAAACAACTCTGATAACCTTACTGCCACGCTCAAGTCCGAATTAATAAAAATATTCCATCCTATTTTCAGCCCGCAAAGAATAAACACCACACCTATAACTTTTATTTCCCAATAATAAAAATTTATGCAGAACCATACTCCTGTCAGTTCAAACAAAACTATCCAAAATATCTTCTTTCTGTTCTGAATCTGTATTTTCTCCAGTTCCTTATACTTTCGAAGATTATACTCTAAAGTATACGCCAAATCATAATCAGGCAGATTTGTATGTGCAATCCTTCCCTCTTCCGTAATAATAGTGGTCCGATTCACTCTATAGTCATGTAACATGACAGCCACACTTACACACAACATAATTCCACCAATCCAAAGCATGTTTTGATACTTTTTGCAATCTACTTCCTGTATACATATGCCCTTTTTCAAGCTGCTAAGTGAAAAATCCGGCACCTGTTCATACCATTCCATAGAAACATCTTTTTCTGGCAACACTTTACCAATTAAATCAACCTTTCCCTCTAACTGTTCTTCCAGATTCTTATCGTATACCTTTACTCTCACATAAGTATTATCCATGTATGGAATATTGTATACATAGTAATCTCCGAAAAATGTCACCTCTACCTCACACTGTCCTGAAGAAACGTCTGAATTGTATTCATCAAGCGGTTTGGACAGATAATCCTTTAATTGGAACTTGACATACTCGCCCGGACGCAAAACTGACTTTTCATAATCCGTGGCATTATCATATTTGAATAATGAAATTCCATTTATCGCAAGTATTATAATACTTATGATTACAAAAATCCCTGCACAAATTGTCCGATAAGATATTGATATGTTTCTTTTCATTGAACATTCCCATAGAATCCTTACTATAAATTTCCATAATGTGAATTAATTATATGATTATGTAATTTTCCCTCACATGCCACCTTAGCACTAGCATTACTTATTAAAAATGGCCAGTACGTTGCTTTAAATATTTTACCACAATAATTACATTTTGCAGAATATGTCGCAAATTCAAATATATAAAAAATACACCAGTTTTATTGTTCATGTATATTCCTCATAATTATCCTTTGATTGTAATGACATCAAACATAAAATTTGATGCCATTACTTTTGTGCATCACCACCCAATTACCAATTAACCAAAAATTCTGTAAATATCGGTACCTACTCCATATCCTATATTGTATAGCATAAGTCCAATTATCCCTATAATTAATATATTTCCATAAGTTTTATGTTCCATATACCAGCTAATGATTTCTTGCATATAATTCACCCCCTTTAGATTCTCATTAATTTTTTATGCAATACTAATTACTCATTTTTTTTTTAAATGGGAATAAGCTAAAACTACAATAATCCCACATATACCACCAACAATACACGATAACAGCATGTAAATCACCTCTTTCAATATTCTGGTCTGTTCATATTATTTTGTTAACATTATTTTTGTTAATATCATTACAGCGCCCATCAGATTCCAAGTGCCGTGTATTGAAATATTTATCCAGATATTTTTGTATTTTTTATAAATAAATCCCAAAAATATTCCTGACAAAAAATAGTCTAACCATTGACATAAAAATAGTAGTATATTTGTGTTTCCAAATGAAGAAAGCATATGCATTGTTCCAAACAAAAATCCTGTCACCAATACTGCACACAGTTCTCCATATTTGCTGAAAAACCGAAACAATATACCTCTATAAATTAACTCTTCGGTAAAAGGTCCCATAATTACACTCATGATAACAGCCAAAATAGGATAATCCACAAAATATCCATTAACGTTTGACTGATTTGCCGGAACCGATATATTTGAACACACTGTCATTTCAATGATTCTAGCGATGCAGCTTAACAAGAATGCAATTCCCACACCTGCCAAAACTCTTTTTATATTTACAGAAATTCTGTCAGTTTTGAATTTTTTAAATGAAGTGATCAAATATTGCTTCATTGCCACTCCAATCATGATAATCAAAGTCAACTGATAAATCATATTTATCAGCAGCCCATAAAATATATTTTTTTCTTTTAAAGTAGAAATAATACCACTAGCTCCTATGAGCATAAAACAAACATGAATTATTACGACTCCAACTATTAGCTTTTTATGATTCATATCAGTGGATATATAATTGTTTTCTTTTTTCATCTCTTTGTACTCCTCATTTTTACCAAATTTATATAGATATCTTTATTAAATTTTGAAGCTTTAACAGTGTTATCAGTATTCCCATTCTTTCCGATTTACAAAAGCTAACTGCCAAATCAAACTTTTAAATCAATTCGTTTTGCTCATCTCTCCACCATTTCTACAATTGACCTGTAAGTTTACTAAAGAATTAAAAGATAGAGTCATCATGTGAAAATAATATTTCTTTCAATTGTCTCCTACCTATTGTTACTGTTTTCACGAAGCGACTTCATTTCCTGAAAAGGAGTTGATATCACCATCATCATACCAGATAAAATCATTATGCTAGAATAAATTTCATTCAAATTAAAACATGCCATAATCATAGCCAAAATGACAAAAATGGAACAAATCCCAAGTTGAAAATTTTTTACTTTTCCCTTTTTATCTTTTTTTAGCTTAACCATTAAAAATCCTATATCCAATAACATATAGAGGATTAAATCTACAATAAATAGAAAAATACTTAGGTCTTTTTCAAAGCCAATTGCTAAAATAATATTATATAATCCCAAAATTACCGAACATACTCGGGTTAATTTAACATCCCAAATCACATGTGGTATCTTCCATTTAAAAGTAGACCAAACAATCAAAAAGCAACCAGAAAGCAATATCATTGTTCTATTTAATTCCATAAACTTCCACTCCTATTGTTATATATTTTTTACCATATTCCAACATTAAAACATATAATATACTACACTACACCATTATTCAACAATTTATTAAAAATGGAAAAGGAGAAAACTTGTCCCAGCTTGATACAATACGTAACCTACTATATACTGATTTATCAAGCTAAGGAAAAATTTCAAAATTCCTTCTCCATAATTAAACATTGTATTAAGTTAGAATGCAATCATAATTCCAACTATAGTGCCGACAGCGCCTCCAATCACTGCACCTGGCACAGATCCTGCTGCGCCTCCAATACCTACACCCGTTGCCGCACAACCAATAATAGTACCCGCAACGCAAAAGCCGCATCCACCTGTTACTAGATATAATTGTTCATCTTCAAGCTCGCTAAAATAACACACAGTATCCATCAAAACATCTCCTTTCGATTTCATGCTACTAATACTTAACACCTTATTGTATTTACTGAACATCTTTTAGTGGCATGCTGAACCAATCAAAGACAATCCAGCACTTGCGCAACCGCCTCCTGCAGAGACTCCTGCAATTGGTCCTGCTAAAATACCAACACCAACACCAACAGCCGGGCTAAAGCCAACCAATACGACTCCTGTAAAAGCTTTAACAGCTTTCCAAGCACCTCCACCACCATCAATTTCGCACATCTCATCCATACTAAGTTCACAGAATCCATTGTTTAATACCATTTCCATTGTTTTAAATCTCCTTTCCTTAATATATTTTCTTTACACTAATCCAAAAAAGTAATATACTCAGCCTAGGTACTTTTCTTAAAAGTGCTTACTTGTTTGGAACTCTGATGGTTTTCGCGAATTTTATCAGAGTTCTTTTTATATAAAACAGACTGTCTTAGACATATCCGATTTATATCTTCTTAAATATCATGTTTTACTAAATCACACTCAAAATTCCCATACTTGACACAGCCATGATCACCCCCGCCAACAGAACTCCACAGAAGCATGCTCCAATGCTTTCTTTGAAATCCAGCTCCAATATACTTGCTGCCAAAATTCCAGTCCATGCTCCTGTTCCCGGAACAGGAATTCCAACAAAAAGAACCAACGCAAGAAACATACCTCTTCCAGCCTTTTTCTGAAGCTTTTTCCCTGCTTGTTTACCCTTTTCCAGACAGAATGTAAAAAAACTTCCAATGTATTTTTTATCTTTTCCCCAACTCAATATTTTTTGAGAATAATAAAACACAAATGGTAATGGTAATATATTACCTATCAAACTGATAATATACGTTTGTATAATCGGTACATTCATAGTCAGTCCTGTTGGAATAGCAATTCTAAGTTCTGCTAAAGGTAACATAGCTATAAAAAAAATAATAAGATAACGCATTTCTTATATTTCCTTTATTCTTCCTCCTAATAAATAGTGCCATGTTTTAATTCCAAAGTGTAATGCCATTTTAGATGTACTCGATGATGTATAGCCACAATAAGTACACTTATATTTTTTCCCTCCATCGACTTCAAACAATTCCATATTACATAATTCTTTCATATATTCTCTTTTTCCTTCCTACTACTTATAAAATACTGTTTTTCCTATGCGCGCTTATAGGATTTATATATAAACCGGAAATCCCAGAATATACCTTATTTATTTTACTAATCCACCAAATTTATCTTGTCCAACACAAAATGCAGCACACTGTCATCATCAACAACAATTTTTGCCTGTGCAGCCATTCCACTTTTCAGATTTCCTTTTTCTCCATCCTTATTCTTTATCTCCATATTTTTACATTCTACTTTTACAACGTAATATGCATTACCGGTATTCTGGTCTACAGTCACATCTTTTGCAATTTCTTTTACTGTTCCTGTAAAATATCCATATTCACTTGACGGATATGAAGCCATCTCAAATTTTACTTCCTGATCCGGTTTTATTTTTGCTATGTCAGAATTTTCCACATACACCTGTGCAAAATAACCTGACTGCTCCTTTGGATATATCTGTCCTATGGAATCTCCTTCCTGTATATATGTTCCATTTGAGATTTCCTTATTTGTGTAAAAATACCCTGATGATCCTGCCTTTATGGTACAGTTATTATTTTTTATATCATAATCTTTTAAATAAGCCTCATACTCCCGCTTCTTATCCTCATAAGTAAGAATTTCAGCCGACACATTTCCTTTTTCCGTAAGAATCTTTATATCTGACTCATCTGTATTATTAGAATTTTCTGTCTGCTTCTTTTGAAGTTCTACAGAGGATATATTAGATTTAAGGTTTTCTATCTGTTCATTTGCAGTTTCTATCTGCTGTTCTATTGTTGAAATCTCATTAGACTCAAGATTAGACAATGCCTGATTTTTTTCTGTATCCACCTCTGCCAGTTGTGATGAATCCATTGTGGTTTCATCCTTTTTATTGTCATATTGAAGTGCTGTATAATCATATGATGAAATATAACTTTTTACTATTGAATAGTAATATGTATCGTTTTGATCGAATGTGTTATTACGAGATACGATACATTGCTTTACATTGTTAAGTTTATTAATTTTTTCATTATACTTATCAATAGAATCATTGATAACTGTAATATTTTCATCGTATACCTCCCCAGTTTTATTCTTTTCCTTTCCTGCATCAATTGAAGTATTTAATAATTCTTTCCTGTCTTTAAATTCAGAATAATACTGGTTATCAGACATTGCATCAAATTCAGAATTATCTCCGTCAAGACTCTTCTGATATGCATTTAGTATGTCAAGACGCTGCTGTACACTATCAAGTTTACTCTTATAATCTTCGATAGTACTTCCAAGGTTTTCAATATCTACCTCATACAGTTCGTCCCCCTCACTCACATACTGTCCGTCCTTTACCGACATTTTAGTTATCTTTCCTGTAACTGCACAGCTTACTGCCGTACTGTCATCGTCACCTCTAAAGACACTATCAGCTTTTACTACTATATCCATCCTGAAAAGATACATCCAGATCAGGGCTATTGCCAGAATTGCACATATTATATATATGGTGTACGGCACAAATCTGTTTGGCTTAGAATCATATACTTCCGTACTGTCACTTATATCCTTTAAATCCACAATTATAGGTTTCATAATTTTCCTCTTTTCATAATCGAAGTTATGCGGTTGCTTTAACATCCACAGTATCAAGAGACTGCTGTTTTACAAGCTGTGCATATTTGCCGCCCTTTGCTACCAGCTCTGTATGATTGCCACTTTCTATAATCTTTCCATCTTCCAGCACATATATCTTATCGCAATTTTTTATAGTGCTGAGTCTGTGTGCTATAAAGATAGTTGTAACATCTTTTGAAAATTCACTTATTGTCTTGTCAAGTGCCCTTTCCGTTATTGCATCAAGATTACTCGTAGCCTCATCCAATATCAATATATCCGGTTTTTTAAGCATGGCTCTTGCTATAGCCAGCCTTTGCCTTTGACCGCCTGACAGGTTTGCTCCGTTTTCCTCCAGTCTTGTCTCATATCTGAGTGGCAGTTTATTAATAAATTCATGTGCCTGCGCCTTTTTTGATGCCTCGATGATGTCATCCATCGTTGCATCATCCAGTCCCAGTGTAAGATTTTCAAATATTGAACCACTAAACAAAAATGTTTCCTGTGGTATATATGCGATTTTGTCTCTAAGTGTCTCTATCTGTATATCTTCTATATTATTATCATTTATCAGAATATTACCTGACTCTGCCTGATATAAGTGCAAAAGCAGTTTCGATAATGTTGTTTTTCCTGAACCGCTTTCTCCAACAAAGGCAATTTTTTCGCCCTTTTTTATTGTAAAATCTATATCCTCAAGTACCCTCTGTCTTGTTCCGTATCTGAAATTCACATGTTCGAATTTTATATCCCCGGCAAGACTTTCAGGTGCCATTTTTCTTTGTTCATTTTCCTGCTTTTCAGCTTCAAGATCGAGTATTTCACCCAGTCTGTCTGCCGCTACGACTGCGGTCTGCATCTGTGGCTGCAGATCTACCAGATTCTTTACAGGATCAAGGAAATATGCCAGCAGTGAATTAAATGTGATAAGTGCACCTATTGTCATGTCTCCGTTTATAACACTAACACCGCCTGCCCACAGGATAACTACACCACCTATGAGTTCTACGAAAGTTTTCAGTGACACTTGTATATTGTTAGCCCATGTGAGATTGAATACACTTCTTAACAGTTTTACAAATTTTACTTCTGTTTCCCTGTTTACTTTTCTCTCCGCATTATAAGCCTTTACAGTCTGTATTCCATTAAGAGACTCGACCATATAAGACGTAAGCTGGGCATTATCTTCCATTTCTTTTCGATTAAGTTTTTTATACCATTTATTAAATCCAAGTACGATTACTGCGTACAGTACGATCATTATGATCGTGATAAAAAATAATTTTGAATTCTGTATGTATAAAATAATTGCTCCGGCAACAGCCATAAGTGTATCTATCATTATGGTAAGTGTTGCTCCCGATATGGCATCCCTTACCTTTCCTGCATCATTAAACCTGGAGATAATCTCTCCGACCTTCCTTGTTCCGAAAAAATTCATCGGAAGTTCCATTACATGCCTGTAATATCCCAATAATAATGCAATATCCAGTTTCTGACTAAGATACAAAAGTAAATGTGATCTGAATGCATTAAGAATTACCCTGAAAAGATTAAGCAGTATCACTCCTATTGATAAAGTCATGAGCGTTTTCTTCAATCCATCTGGAAGAACACTGTCTATTAATATCTGAAAATAGAATGCTGCCAATATTCCAAGCACGGTATATATAAGAGATGCTAAAAAGATCTGAAATATAAGTTTCTTCTGTGGCATGAGCAGATGAAAAAATCTGGAGAAAATTCCTTTTGTCTCATCCTTTTTCTCAAATGTCTCATTCTTAACAAGAAGGATAAGGATACCACTCCACTTATATTTCGGTGGTTTTCCCTCATCATGCACTTCTCCAAAAAACTCCTCCGGGGTAAGTTTTACAATACCTTCTCCCGGATCTGCAATCACAACCGTCTTTTTCGTTATTTTATGAATAACAACATAATGCAGTAATGCTCCATCTACGATAACATGTGCTATACATGGTAATGGAAACTCCGAGAAAAATGCTTCTTTATCTCCCTTTACTCCTTTGGCGCTAAATCCAAGCTGCTCGGCTGCTTTTATAACACCGTATGCATTTGTTCCCTGCTTGTCCGTACCGGCAACTTCACGTATTTTGCTGATACCTATTTTATATCCATTCTGTCTACAGATGGTTGCAAGGCATGCAGCTCCACAGTCGGTTATATCGTGCTGTTTTATACAATAGTATTTCATCCTTTTATTGTTCCTCTGTTTCTGCCTGTTTCTACCTTTTTCGTAACTAATACCAATAGTAACTTTTCTAGAATGACTGCAGTTCATACATATTGAGCTGCAGTCAGATATGATATTTTACACAAGTAGAATGATATGTTTGAATTCATAACGTCAAACTATTAATTTGACATCTAATACTTTCTATTCTGCAATGTTTCTTTTTTGAAATACAGAAAGAGCTATCAATGAACACGTAAGAATAACTATTGCTGAAGCAACTTCTCTTATATCTTGCACTACAATGACTAACGATAAAATTTCCAAAGTAATACTGATGCAGCATGCAGTTCTAATGATTTTTGCGTTTTCATTTTTTATTTTATCATATGATAATTTCCCCACCCATACAAATAGGACACAGAACAGAACAACATCTAAATAATGTCCCTTTTTCACAATATTAAAGAAATGTAATATTCCCATCAAAAATGCAAAAAATCCAATAATTTGCATAGATAATGTATATTTTTTATGTTCTTCGAAATAACTATTTTGAAACAATATAGGCACAATAATTATCCATACACCACAAAATAACAATAGTCTTTCCATATTTTACCTCGTCTTATTTTATAAAATTATCTTGTTGCTAAATACCCTAAGCCTGCTCCTGCCGCCGCTCCAAGCCCAACAATCCAACCAGCTGGTGTTACAGAGAATATCGCTCCAACCGCCAAAACTGTTCCTGCTCCTGTTCCTGCTCCACCGATAACAGCTCCTGCTGTACAGATTTTGCATCCACCGTCAAGCATTTCCATATCTATTATATTTAAAGGTTCAAATCCTACTGTTAATTCCATAATATTTCCTCCTAATGTGTTGATGCTCCAATAAGTGATAAACCTAATCCTCCATAACTAGCAGCTGCTACCGCTCCCGCAATTGGTCCTCCAGCAATTCCTGCTAATACCCCCACAAATGGTGTTGTAGCAACCACAAGCGTACCGGAAAGTGCTTGCCCAAATCTTGTTGCACCTGATTTTCCTCCTTCAATCATTTCCAGATCATTTCCAGAAAGTTCTGCAAATCCATTATTTAAAACCTTTTGCATTCTTTAAATCTCCTTTTCTTTTCCTTTTCTTGGTTAATTTTTCTTTACACTAATCCAAAAAAGTAATATACTCAGCCTAGGTACTTTTCTTAAAAGTGCTTACTTGTTTGGAACTCTGATGGTTTTCGCGAATTTTATCAGAGTTCTTTTTATATAAAACAGACTGTCTTAGACATATCCGATTTATATCTTCTTAAATATCATGTTTTACTAAATCACACTCAAAATTCCCATACTTGACACAGCCATGATCACCCCCGCCAACAGAACTCCACAGAAGCATGCTCCAATGCTTTCTTTGAAATCCAGCTCCAATATACTTGCTGCCAAAATTCCAGTCCATGCTCCTGTTCCCGGAACAGGAATTCCAACAAAAAGAACCAACGCAAGAAACATACCTCTTCCAGCCTTTTTCTGAAGCTTTTTCCCTGCTTGTTTACCCTTTTCCAGACAGAATGTAAAAAAACTTCCAATGTATTTTTTATCTTTTCCCCAACTCAATATTTTTTGAGAATAATAAAACACAAATGGTAATGGTAATATATTACCTATCAAACTGATAATATACGTTTGTATAATCGGTACATTCATAGTCAGTCCTGTTGGAATAGCAATTCTAAGTTCTGCTAAAGGTAACATAGCTATAAAAAAAATAATAAGATAACGCATTTCTTATATTTCCTTTATTCTTCCTCCTAATAAATAGTGCCATGTTTTAATTCCAAAGTGTAATGCCATTTTAGATGTACTCGATGATGTATAGCCACAATAAGTACACTTATATTTTTTCCCTCCATCGACTTCAAACAATTCCATATTACATAATTCTTTCATATATT
>ERZ506949.392-NODE-392-length-13602-cov-24.4425_pt1 | contig 13602 bp, 9 predicted proteins | sample MGYA00512573_ERZ506949 | MGnify/ENA metagenome assembly ERZ506949 | reverse complement strand
ATGCCCTGAGCCATCATAGCCTTAGCTACCTTCAGGAAGCCGGCTACGTTTGCACCCTTTACGTAATTTACGTAACCGTCTGGCTCTGTACCATACTTCACGCAGTTAGCGTGAATATCGTTCATGATGTCGTGGAGCTTAGCATCAACCTCCTCACGAGACCACTTCAGACGCTCTGAGTTCTGGCTCATCTCAAGACCTGATACTGCAACGCCACCTGCGTTGGCTGCCTTACCTGGAGAGTAGAGAATCTTAGCATCCTGGAATACCTTGATAGCCTCTGGAGTAGAAGGCATGTTAGCACCCTCGCTTACTGCGATTACGCCGTTGGCGATGAGGGCCTTGGCTGCCTCCTCGTTGATTTCGTTCTGAGTAGCTGATGGGAGAGCGATGTCTGCCTTCTCAAACCAAGGCTTAGCACCCGCAACATATTTTACACCATACTTCTCTGCATACTCCTTGATACGGCCACGCTCTACGTTCTTGAGCTCCATGATGTAATCGAGCTTCTCGCGGTCGATTCCGTCTGGATCGTAGATGTAACCGTCTGAATCTGAACATGTAACTGGCTTAGCACCCAACTGGAGCAACTTCTCCATAGTGTACTGGGCTACATTACCTGAACCTGAAACCAAAACAGTCTTGCCCTTGATGTCAATACCCTTGGTAGCGAGCATGTTGCAGAGGAAGTATACGTTACCGTAACCTGTAGCCTCAGGACGAATCAATGAACCACCGAACTCCTGACCCTTACCGGTCAAGACGCCCTGGAACTGGTGTGTCAATTTCTTGTACATTCCGAAGAGATAACCTACCTCGCGGCCACCTACACCGATGTCACCAGCTGGAACATCCTCGTCTGGACCCATGTGACGGTAAAGCTCTGTCATGAAAGCCTGGCAGAAACGCATTACCTCGTTGTTGCTCTTGCCACGTGGAGAGAAGTCGGAACCACCCTTAGCACCACCCATTGGGAGAGTAGTAAGAGAGTTCTTGAATGTCTGCTCGAAAGCCAAGAACTTCAAAATACCCAAGTTTACTGACTTGTGGTAGCGAAGACCTCCCTTGTAAGGGCCAATCGCGTTGTTGTGCTGAACGCGGTAACCCATGTTAGTCTGTACGTTGCCCTTATCATCTACCCAAGATACGCGGAACTGGATGATGCGGTCTGGAATGCAGAGACGCTCGATGAGGTTTGCCTTCTCAAACTCTGGGTGCTTGTTGTACTCTTCCTCGATAGTACCGAGAACCTGACTAACTGCCTGAATGTACTCAGGCTCATTTGGGAATCTTCTTTGGAGATTCGCGATTACTTCAGATGCTTTCATAATCTTTAATCTTTTATTGTGTTTAAATTCTTATTTTTTATTTCTGATTGCAAAGATACATGTTTTTCTTGAAAACACCAACAAAAAGAAAGAAAAAATGCAGAAAAAGTAGAAAAAAGTTATTTTTTAACATTTTTAATCTCGATTTGTAGCCCTTTTGTGTACGCACACCTTATTATATAAGAGATGTTTTTCGGGGTTTAAGCCTTTATCTCTGTTTAGGGAATTTTGCATTCTGACGACTTCAGTTTATCTATCCTGCGCCATAGGGCATAAATGAGCAGGATGATAGCGTAGAGAATGATTACCTGAGGCAGACTGATTCTTACGTTTTCGATGCTTGCTCCAGGCAGCATGCTGATCAGTTTTATTGCTGTATTCAAAAACTGGGTGATGCTGGTCAGGGCGCCTGATGTAAGGCTGATGAGTGGGGCGACAACCGATGCTATGGGCGCCCATAACGTGAGTGGGGAGAACAGGATTAATGCTGCTCCAAGATATAGGATGAGGGTTGCTGAGGGAATGGCGATGTAATTGGTGAGAAGTGAATAGCACGATATTCTGCCGAAGGAGTAGACGATGACCGGAAGGGTTCCTATCTGGGCTGCCAGTGAAACGCAAAGGAGTCCCCATGCCCAACGGATGAAACGGCTGCGGATGGGGAGGAGGGAGTAAAGGGGTGTGAAGAACAGCAGAATGGAGGCTACGGCCAGGAACGAAAGCTGGAAACTCAACTCGAAAAGATAGAGCGGACTGATGAAGAGCATAAATACATAAGCTGAGGCTAATGTGTTGAGCGGCAGACCGGTACGATGGAATGCTAAACTTAAGCTGTAGGCTGAAAGCATGATGGCTGCACGGACTGCACTTGCCGGCAATCCTATGAGAAAAACGTAGGCCCAGATGGAGAGGAGGGACAGGATAATGGTGTAAACTGAGTACTTTCTGCCGCCTAGCAGAAAGATGAAAAGCTGGAAGATAATGCCTATATGAAGTCCGCTTACTGCCAGGATGTGACTGGCTCCGGAAATGGAGTAACTGTTTCGGGTGTTCGAGTCGAGTGCGCTCTTGTCGCCCAGCGCCATGGCTGCGATGACTGCATAGTCTTGCTGTTTTACGTGAAGGGAGACCAGTTTGCTTTCAATATTGCTTTTATAGCGTTCGGTATTGATTTTTGCCCGTGTGAGGTAAGACAGTTCCTGCCAGTTTTTCAGTTGTGTAGTGGTTTGGGAATCAGCTATTTGCTTACAGGTAAGAAAAGCCCCAAGGCTCAGGATGCATAAATGAATCATCACGCATTGGGAGTAGATGAGAAACAGGTGGCTCCTGCTGAAGTAAGCTTTTTGGCTTAAGAACTTAGTAAGGAAAAAGATGATGCTGCCAAGGGCGCATGAAATGATGGAGATGATGAGCCAGAAGCGCATATTGAAATCATCATAGCCCCATTTGGCTATGATGATTCCGATCGTCAGTGTGAGGCTGATGGTCATGAGCGGGGTGATGTGTAGCTCTTTCATCGTTCCTCTTTCCTTATTTAAAAAGATGATTATTTACCTATTTCTTGAATCCGAAGATGCGCTTGATGAATTTCTTCACAGCGTTTTCTTTCTTCTGTGGATTTACGATAGGGGTGTGCTTGTGTGCAGCCGGCTTGTCGCCCTTTTTCTGGGCTACGCCTCTGCCACGGCCGTTGCTGCCTGGACGAACATTGTTCTCGGTGCCCGGGCGCTGCTGGTTGCTGTTATTGCTGTTATTGCGGCGCTTCTGGCTGTTGCTGTTCTTTGGCTGCTCGCCTGGCTGGGCTGGCTTTCTGTTCTGCTGCTTTGCGTTCTGCTGCTTGTTACCCTGCTGAGGCTGCTGCTTTGCGTTCTGCTGCTTGTTACCCTGCTGTGGCTGCTGCTTTGCGTTCTGCTGCTTGTTACCCTGCTGAGGCTGCTGCTTTGCGTTCTGCTGCTTGTTACCTTGCTGTGGCTGCTGCTCGTTGTTGCGTGGTGCTTTTTCCTGACGCTCGTTTGGCTTGTTTGGCTTGCGCTTGTGAGAAGTCTGGTCGCGGTCTTTCTGTCGGCGGTTCTTGGCGCTGTTCTTTCCGCCCTCGCCGTTTCCGCCGTTGCCGCGTCTGTTGTTTCTTCCGTTTGCGCCTTTCTTCTTCGGCTTGTTAAGCTTGATGTATTCAGGACCTTCGCCGCATCCCTCAGGGAGAGGCATCTTGTCTACCACCTTCTCCAGGAACTTCTCAATCTGCTGGAACCAGTACTGGTCTTCTTCGCTCACGAAGGTGATGGCTCTACCATCGCGGTTGGCACGGGCTGTACGGCCGATGCGGTGAACGTAATCTTCTGTATCGTGAGGAACATCGTAATTGATGACCATCTCAATATCATCGATGTCGATTCCGCGCGCTACAATGTCGGTAGCTACGAGAACATCATACTGTCCGCTCTTGAACTTGAACATCACATCATCGCGTTCAGCCTGTTCCAGGTCGCTGTGCATGGCTCCGCAGTTTACTCCAATCTGCTGGAGGGAAGCTGCGAGTTGCTTCACCTTGAATTTGCTGCCGCTGAAGACGATGACGCGTTTCAGGTCGCCCGCCTTGAAGATGTCCTTGATGATGGTCATCTTCTGGGTTTCGTAGCATACGTATGCTTCCTGCTTGATTTTCTCGGCTGGCTTGCTGACGGCAAGTTTGATTTCTACCGGATTCTTGAGCAGGGTCTTAGCCAGTTCTTCTATTTTCTCAGGCATGGTTGCCGAGAACATGATGGTCTGGCAGGTCTCAGGCAGTTTTGACGCGATGGTCTTGATGTCTTCTGAGAAACCCATATCGAGCATGCGGTCGGCTTCGTCGAGGATGAAGAAACTAACCTTGCTGAGGTCAACGTTGCCCAGAGAGATATGGGAGATGAGGCGGCCCGGGGTGGCGATGACTACATCGGCGCCCATGCGGAGGCTGCGCAACTCCTGATCGTAACGGTTGCCATCGTTGCCGCCGTATACGGCTACGCTGCTCACGCCCTGCAGGTAATAGCCGAAGCCTTGCATCGCCTGGTCTATCTGCTGGGCGAGCTCGCGGGTTGGTGACATGATGACGCAGTTGATGGCGTCTTTAGGATAACCGCCGTCATCGAGCTTGCTCAATACTGGGAGCAGATAGGCTGCGGTTTTGCCGGTTCCGGTCTGGGCTACACCCAAGACGTCGTGGCCTTCTAATATCTCTGGAATGCACTTTTCCTGTACTGGAGTGCATGTGTCGAAGCGCATGTCATATAATGCGTCGAGCACGTTGTCGTTTAAATCTAATTCGTCGAAATACATTCTCTTTTTTTTTATGTTAAGTGTTGAATGTTAAATGTTAACTTTTTACCTCGGTGCCTTGCGGTAGCAGAAGTAGGCTACGATGGCGAAGAGGAAGTTTGGAAGCCACGCTGCCAGGACAGGCGGGAAATTGGCCTGGATGGCGAAGGTGGCAGAAACCGTCTGGAGCATGATGTAGCCGAAACTCAGCGCAAGACCAACGCCCAATGCTGCTCCCATGCCGCCCTTGCGCTTGCGGGCTGAGAGGGAGACGCCGATAATGGTGAGGATGAACGAGGCGAAGGATGAGGCGATGCGCTTGTGGTATTCTACCTCGTACTGCACTACGTTGCCCGAACCGCGGTTAATCTGCTTGGAGATGTAATCGCGAAGCTCAGGACTGGTGAAGGTTTCCTGCTGACCCTTGGAATAGACCAGGTCGGTAGGTTCCATCATGATGGTGGTGTCCTTCTGGGCTCCGCTCGTAATATGCTCCTTCATGCCCTGGAGCTTGCGGATTTTCCAGTTGCTCAGTTTCCAGTGATACTTGCTGTCGGAAATGGTGTCGTACTGGATGTCCATCGCTGTAAGGTGGCTGACGAGTTTCTTGTCCTGGAACTTGTCGAGGCAGAATCCGTAGCCGTGCTTCATGTTGTTGTCGTAATGCTGCATATAGGCAATCACTCCCCTGTCTACCTGCAGCTGTACATTCTCGGCACTGGTATTCTTCTTCTTGTTCTTGTACATCGTCTCGAAGTTCTGCCTGATGACGGTTCCGTGGGGAATGACGTAGGCTGAGAGCCCGAAGGAGAGGGCTGAGAGCAGCACGCAGGTAATCATGTAAGGGCGCAGAAGACGCTTGAATGAAACACCTGATGCGAGGATGGCGATGATTTCGGAATTGCTTGCCAGCTTGGTGGTGAAGAGGATGACCGCCACGAACACGAACAGCGCACTGAAGAGGTTGGCGAAGTAGGGCACAAAGTTGGCATAGTAATCGAAGATGATTGCGCGCGCCGGTGCATGGTGCTCTGAGAATTTTGCCAGGTTCTCGTTAAAGTCGAAGACGATAGCGATGGAGATGATCAGGGCGATGGAGAAGAAATAGTAGCCCAGAAACTTCTTGATAATGTACCAGTCGAGCTTCTTGATGTACCTGAACGGGTTGAGAACCCGGAATATGCGCAGGAACCGGAGCTTGTGTGCCAGCCAGCGCACAGCCCTGATGAGCCACCCGAACTTGCGGGTAGCCCAGCGGCCGGTGCGGTAGAGCCGGCGGTGTTTTCTTATTTGCTTAAAATCTTTCATTATGCTTTCTTACTTAAATTCTTCGGCCAAGCTGGTCGATGATGGAATTCTTCCATGCCACGAAATCGCCCTGCTCGATATGATGGCGGGCATCGGTCACGAGACGAAGGTAGAAAGAGAGGTTGTGGATGCTGGCTATCTGCATCGCCAGCAGCTCCTGTGCCTTGAAGAGGTGGTGGAGGTAGGCCTTCGTGGTTACGAGGTCGATGTCGCAGCCGTCTGGATCTACCGGACTGAAATCTTTCTCCCACTTCTTGTTGCGCATGTTCATCGTGCCCTGATAGGTGAAGAGCATGGCGTTGCGGCCGTTGCGGGTCGGCATTACGCAGTCGAACATGTCTACGCCGCGCTCGATGGCTTCGAGGATGTTTTGCGGGGTTCCTACGCCCATCAGATATCTCGGCTTGTCTTTCGGCAGGATTTCGTTCACTACTTCTATCATCTCATACATCACCTCGGTAGGTTCTCCTACGGCAAGTCCGCCGATGGCATTTCCGTCGGCTCCCTTATCGGTAATGTATTTGGCTGCTTCGCGGCGCAGGTCCGGGAAGGTGCAGCCCTGTACGATAGGGAAGAGGCTCTGCTGATAGACGTAGAGGGGCTCGGTCTCATTGAATCGCTTGATGCAGCGGTCTAGCCAGCGCTGGGTGAGCATGAGGCTGTTCTTGGCGTACTGGTAATCGCTCTGTCCCGGTGGACATTCATCGAAGGCCATCATGATGTCGGCTCCGATGATGCGCTCGGTGTCCATCACGTTCTCCGGTGTGAAGAAATGCTTGCTGCCGTCGATGTGGGAGCGGAACTCGCAGCCTTCTTCCTTGAGCTTGCGGATGCCGGTGAGCGAGAAGACCTGGAAGCCGCCGCTGTCGGTGAGGATAGGACGGTCCCAGCCGTTGAACTTGTGCAAGCCGCCTGCTGCCCTGATAACGTCAAGACCTGGGCGCAGGTAGAGGTGATAGGTGTTTCCGAGGATAATCTGTGCCATGACCTGCTTCTTGAGTTCCTCGAAGTGGACGCCCTTCACGCTTCCTACGGTTCCTACGGGCATGAAGATTGGGGTCTTGATCTGTCCGTGGTCGGTGGTGATGATGCCTGTACGTGCATCGCTTGCTTTATCTGTTACTTGTAATTCAAATTTCATTTCTATTCTTTTTTATCATTTTCCTGAATGCTGAAGTCTGTCGGGTTTTTCACCTTCTCATCGGTCAGCGCGAACTGCCAGACGTCAGCTACATTCTCTACATAGTGGAAGTCTACGCCCTTGAGATATTTCTCTGGTATTTCCTCTACGTCCTTCTGGTTCTCCTTGCACATCACGATGTGCTTGATTCCTGCCCGCTTGGCTGCCAGAATCTTCTCCTTGATTCCGCCTACCGGGAGCACTTTGCCGCGGAGGGTTATCTCGCCGGTCATGGCTGTGTTGGCACGCACCTTGCGCTGGGTAATGGCTGAGGCGATGCTGGTGGCGATGGTGATTCCGGCAGAAGGACCGTCTTTCGGGGTGGCTCCTTCAGGCACGTGGATGTGGATGTTCCACTGCTCGAAGATGCGGTAGTCTACCTGCAGCAGGTCGATGTGCGACTTGACGTATTCCAGTGCGATAATGGCTGATTCCTTCATCACGTCGCCCAGATTTCCGGTCAGGGTGAGCTTGCCTGCCTTGCCCTTGCTGAGAGAGGTTTCGATGTAGAGGATTTCGCCGCCCACTGAGGTCCAGGCTAGTCCGGTTACCACTCCTGCATAGTCGTTGCCCTGGTAGATGTCGCGGTTGAACGGCGGATTGCCCAGCAGGTCTTTTACTTCGGCAGGGGTGATGGTGTAGTTCTCCAACTCCTGGTTGCAGGCAAGTTTGTAAGCCATCTTACGCAGACTCTTGTCAATCTGTTTCTTCAGCTGTCTTACGCCGCTCTCCCGGGTGTAGTGCTCGATGATGAACTCGAGGGCATTCTTGTTGAAACTTACCTTCGGCGAAACCTTGTCGAGTCCGGTGTTTTCCAGCTCTTCCGGTACGAGGTGGCGCTTGGCAATCTCTGTCTTCTCTTCGGTGATGTAGCCGCCTACTTCTATCAGCTCCATACGGTCGAGGAGTGGACGCGGAATGACGCTCAGGTCGTTGGCTGTGGCGATGAAGAGCACCTTGGAGAGGTCGTAATCCATATCGAGATAATTGTCGTGGAAGGCATTGTTCTGTTCTGGGTCCAGCACTTCGAGCAGGGCTGATGCTGGGTCACCGTTGAAATTGCTCTGCGCCACCTTGTCTATCTCGTCGAGGATGAAGACCGGATTGCTGCTGCCTGCCTTCAGTATGTTCTTGATGATGCGGCCCGGCATGGCTCCCACATAGGTGCGGCGGTGACCGCGGATTTCGGCTTCATCGTGCAGACCGCCCAGCGACATGCGTACATACTTGCGCTTCATGGCTGCTGCGATGCTCTTGCCCAGACTGGTTTTTCCTACGCCCGGAGGACCGTAGAGGCAGAGGATAGGACTCTTTTTGCCGCCGTTCAGCGCTCTTACGGCGAGGTATTCCAGAATGCGCTCCTTTACTTTCTCCATGCCGTAGTGGTCGTGGTTCAGGATGCGCTTGGCACGGGTCAGACTGAGGTCGTCCTGGGTGTAGGAGTTCCAAGGCAAATCTACCATGGTCTGCAGGAATCCTATCTGTATCGAATAGTCAGGACTCTGCGGGTTCAGGGTGTCGAGCTTGGCAATTTCTTTCTTGAAAATCTTGGCTGTCTCTTCGCTCCAGTTCTTCTGTTTCGCCTTCTCCAGAATCTCCTTCTTCTCCGGACTGGCGTTGCCTTCTCCCAGTTCTTCCTTGATGTTCTTGATCTGCTGCTTGAGGAAGTATTCCTTCTGCTGCTCATCAAGGTCGTAGTGGGTTTTGTTCTCAATCTCAGTCTGGATGCGTAGCAGATGGCGCACCTTGTTCAGGGATCTGATGGCAATCATGATGCGCTCGCTGAGTTTTTCCTCTTTCAGCATCTTGATTTTATCCTCGATGCTGAATGGAAGGAGGGAGCACATGAAGTTGCATTGCATGTGAATGCTCGACAGTTCGTTGATTGCCTGGATGGCATCATCAGAATAGTTGGCGCTTGATTTGATATAGTCTGTCGCTTCGTAATGGAAGTTCTCGTAGAGCATTCTGAAGAGTTCATCGTTGTTCTCATCAGGCCATTTCTCCGGAAGACTTTTTACATCAGTTACTGTGTAAGGCTCTTTTTGAACGAGATGATTCATCTGACATCTGCCCAGACCCTGGATGATGATGCTCTTCTGGTCTGTGCCAGGCATCTTGATAACCTTAATCAGTTTGGCGAAGACGCCTACAGGGTAAAGGTCTTCTTCGTTAGGCGATTCTATGTCTTTATTCTTCTGGCAGAATACACAGAATGTTGTATCTGGCTTCTTTTCCAGCATCCGGACGAGATTCAGACTTTCCTTTCTGCCCACAACGATAGGGGTCATGTTGGTAGGGAAAACTACAATATCCCGCATGCAGAGGGTAGGGTACAAACCTTCTTCCTGGTCTTCGATCAGGGTCCTTGGGTCGCCCTCGTAATCTGCAATCATTTGTATTTGGGTACTTGTTCTTCTGTTGTTCATTTTGTTATGATTTCTATTTTCCGTGCAAAGGTACTCATTTTTTATGAAATATCGTGGAAGATAATAGATTATTTAATAATAAAATTGCTTTTTCTATAGATAAGTACCAGTTTTTATAGATGTGGGTAGCTGCTTTTTGCAGGTAGAAGTGGCAATTTTCTGCTGTTTGCGATAAAATAAATCGGCGGCGGCTTCGTTTTCTTCTGTATAGAAACAGAAGAATTTATGGGTAATTTTCGATTTAAACAGTTTGAAATAGAGCAAGACCGTTGTGCCATGAAAGTGGGAACTGACGGCGTTTTGCTGGGTGCATGGGCGCAAGGTGGCTGCCGGATTCTGGACATAGGTTCCGGAACGGGGCTGATTTCGCTCATGATGGCGCAGCGTTTTCCTGAGGCTGAGGTCGTGGGGATTGATATGGATGCTGATGCGTGCGGACAGGCGAGGGAGAATGTGATGGCAAGTCCGTTTCGCGACAGGGTGGAAATAGAATGTTGCAGACTGCAGGATTTCGGGGCTACCGGTGTTTTTGATGCGATAGTGAGCAATCCTCCGTTCTTTGTGGATAGCTTGAAAAATCCGGACAGTAAGAGGACGATGGCGAGACACACGGACAGTCTTCCGTTCCGCGATTTGTTTACGGGTGTAAAACGGCTGCTTTCTGATGAGGGTGTCTTCTCTGCAATTGTTCCTGCGGAAGTAGTGGAGCAATTTGTTGCAGAGTCTTGTATGTTAGGCTTTTATCTTATTCGGAAATGTGGCGTAAAGACGGTGGAACGCAAACAACCAAAACGTTTTATGCTGAGTTTTGCCAAGCATCGTATTTCGCCTTATGAAGAGTGTGTTGAAACGATAATGGATTCGCAGGGGAATCGCTCGGAATGGTATAGGAAAATAACGGAAGAATTTTACCTTTTCTAGGAGTGTTGAATGTTGAGTGTTGAATGTTGAATGAACACTCCCTCTAAATTCAACACTCAACACTCCCTCTAAATTCAACACTCAACATTCAACACTCAACATTCCCTCAAAGGTTCAGCTTCTTCTGCACCAGTTTACTGATGGCTTCTACTCTTTTACTCTGGCGCTGGATGTCTTTATGGATATCATCGCGCACGGCATTGAAGTCGTTGAAGAAATCGGCAAAGGCAGACTGAATCATGTTCGGCTTGCGGTCGTTCTTGTTCGCAAACGGGTTCACCAGTATCTTGATGCCCTTTTCTTCCAGGTGGATATCAATCTCTGCACCCGTCATTATAGGGTCGCCATCATAATGGATTACGCCTGGCTGACTGCGGGTGATATGAAGTTTCTTGCAGCGGAACGACTTGATTTTCGAGTTCTTGTCCAGCGTCTTGTTGAACATGTCGAAACTCACCTGAGGCGCCTCGATTACATCAAACGGTTCCATGATGACGACATCCATCAGACCGTCGCTCATGGATGCTTGAGGGGCAATATAGGCATTGTTGCCATATTGCGATGCGTTGGCGCAGGAGATGAGGAACGCCTTATACTGCTTGGTGCCGGTCTCGTCTTCAAGAGTGTAAGTCTCAGGCTTATACTTCAATCCCTCGCGCAGGATATTTTCGGCATAAGTGATAGGACCGCGCTTGCCGCTCTCTGCAAACTTCATGCTGACGAAAGCGTCAAAGCCCATGCCGCAGGTGCAGAAGAACGGGTGGTCGTTGATGACACCATAATCCAAATCTCTAATCTGGCATTGGTTGATGACCTCGATGCATTTCTTCAGGTTCATCGGGAGCAGCAGATGTCTCGCCAGTCCGTTGCCCGAACCGCAAGGCAGAATGCCGAGGGCTGTATCGGAGTGAACCAGTGAGCGGGCCACCTCGTTGACGGTGCCGTCACCGCCAACCGCCACAACCACATCTACATGGTTGTTCTTCGCTTCGGTAGCAATTTCCGAAGCGTGCCCGGCTCTTTCAGTCATTCTTATCTCGTACTCAAAAAGCTCTTTGTCCAAAACAGAATCTATCAGACTCGGAACTGCCGCCTTGCTGGCTGTTCCTGAAATCGGATTCATGATGAAAAGTATCTTTTTCTTCATTATATAGTCAAGAGTTTGTAAAAATTAGGCTGCAAAAGTAATAAAAATACCCAAAATAACAAGAAATATCGATTAAAAAAACTATAAAAGTAAACTTTCTTATAAAAAAAGCCGTTTATTGAGTTCTTTTTTGTATCTTTGCACCCTGAAACTTAGAAAAGTATAAAAAAAGATAATAAAGTACACCTATTAATAATGGGACAATTACAAGAAAGATACAAGAATTATCGTGAACCTCAGAAGTATATGGCTGCCGGTGTGTATCCATATTTCCGCGAGATCACAAGTAAGCAGATGACAGAGGTAACCGACATCGATGGTCATAAAATCCTGATGTTCGGTTCTAATGCTTATCAGGGTTTGACTAACGACCAGCGTGTTATTGATGCAGCTAAGGCTGCGCTCGACAAGTATGGTTCTGGTTGTGCAGGAAGCCGTTTCCTCAATGGTACGCTCGATTTGCACGTGCAGCTCGAAAAGGAGCTTGCTGAGTTTATGGGCAAGGATGAAACTTTGTGTTTCTCTACAGGATTCTCTGTTAACCAGGGTGTCTTGGCTTGCGTAGTAGGTCGTAACGACTATATTATCTGCGATGACCGCGACCACGCAAGTATCGTAGATGGCCGCCGCCTCTCATTCGCTACCCAGCTTCACTACAAGCACAACGATATGGAAGATTTGGAGCGCGTGCTCTCTAAGCTTCCTCAGGAGGCTATCAAACTCATTGTTGTTGACGGTGTGTTCTCTATGGAGGGCGACTTGGCTAACTTGCCTGAGATTGTAAAGCTCAAGCATAAGTACAACTGCTCTATCATGGTAGACGAGGCTCATGGTCTTGGCGTATTCGGCAAGCAGGGTCGTGGTGTATGCGACCACTTCGGTCTGACCGACGAGGTAGACCTTATCATGGGTACATTCTCTAAGAGTCTGGCTTCTATCGGCGGTTTCATCGCATCAGACAAGGATACTATCAACTTCCTCCGTCACAACTGCCGTACTTATATCTTCAGCGCATCTAACACTCCAGCTGCCACAGCAGCAGCTCTCGAGGCTCTCCACATCATTCAGAATGAGCCAGAGCGTTTCGAGAATCTCTGGGATGTAACCAACTATGCCTTGAAGCGTTTCCGCGAGGAAGGTTTCGAGATTGGCGAGACTGAGAGTCCTATCATTCCTCTCTACGTGCGCGATGCTGAGAAGACATTCGTTGTTACCAAGATGGCTTACGATGCAGGTGTGTTCATCAACCCTGTTATTCCTCCAGCTTGTGCTCCTCAGGATACATTGGTACGTTTTGCCCTCATGGCTACTCACACAAGAGAGCAGGTTGAGCAGGCTGTCCAGATCTTGAAGAAGATTTTCGTAGAAGAGGGAATCATCAAGTAAAATCAGATTTCTGATTTACAAAGTTCAGCAAGTATGGTTGCGGTTCTTAGCCGCTACTATATATAACAGAACTTTTGCATGTGGTTCAAGTACGGGCTGAAGGCCCAAAAGCTCCTAGCCCAGGGCATCGCCCTGGGTATAATGGCAATCAGCAAGGCGCCCTGTAAGGGCAAAAGCTTTATGTTTTGCCTGGAGTTTTAAAGCTTTTGCCCTTACAGGGCGATAGGCTAGCGCCCGTAATAACCCAGGGCGATGCCCTGGGCTAGGAGCTTCTGCCCTTTCAGGGCGTGTGGTGCAAAACTTGCGAAAGTTCTATATATATAATAAGGTATAAGGGCATTCCCGGATAGGGGGTGCCCTTATTTTTTGCCTGTTTTTGCCCGTTTTTCAGCCATTTTGCATTAAAATGCATATTTTTTTGAAAAAAGTTACGGAAAAATTTGGTGGAATCAAAAAAATGTAGTACCTTTGCACTCGCAATTCAGAAATGATGCTTAAAGCAATGCTTAAAAGGTATCGCAGAGATGAATGAGCGGGGTGTAGCGCAGCCCGGTAGCGCTCCTGTTTTGGGAACAGGTGGTCGCAGGTTCGAATCCTGTCGCCCCGACT
>ERZ506949.294-NODE-294-length-17408-cov-12.7145_pt1 | contig 17408 bp, 15 predicted proteins | sample MGYA00512573_ERZ506949 | MGnify/ENA metagenome assembly ERZ506949 | reverse complement strand
GTAACGAGTACACCCCAAGGACTATTCTAAGAGCCGTATGCGGGAAAACCGCACGTACGGTTCTGTGAGGGGCGGACAGAGTAATCTGATTCCGTCTACTCGACTGACGGCCTTTCAGGCCGAGGGTTGTGATGGCGCCTTTGGGGCCGCTCTGTGGCCCGGGTTCAGAAGGTTCAAAGGGTTCGACCTGCCTTTGGCAGGCTGGTTCAGAAGGTGGCAGCGGCTGACGCCGCAGTTTTATAATGCCGCCTTTCAGGCGGTAATGGGCGTCCTTAATCTGAAAGGCCGGCTCTTATGATAAAACCTTAAAAAACTTAAAAACCGCCCTGGCAATTGATAAAAAAACGAGCAAGCCGGGCCTGAGGCCCGTTGGAAAGTTTTTTTATAAAAGGGCGCCTACAATAATTAATGGCGCCCACCACCACCCTTTGAACCCTTTGAATCCTCAAGTCCCAAAGGGGCTTGTACACAAGGCCCTCTTTCCATCTTCCTTATTATGCGATACAATAAAATTATCATATCATATAGAGCATTAAGCTCTCCAGGAGGTTATTACATGGCAGAAGAACAACAGAACCAGGATGTATACCACATCGATCTCATGCGCACCCTTTGGGAAAATACGTACCGGGGCACCGTTTTTAATTACAAGGACCAGTATGTAGCCACGGTCCGCCTGATTTTCAGCATTCCGCTGGACCGCAGCGAAGTACCGGAAAACGCGCCGGAAGTGAATCCCGTGATTATAGTACTGGTAGAAGATACCGCCCTTTCCCCTCTGGAAATCGTAGACTTCGAACAGGCCATGACGCCTATTCTGGCAAAACGGCTGACCAGTGAATATTTCCAGCCGGACCGCATTATGTACTTCTATCCCAGCCCTGCAGAAGGTGCAGAAACAAAGGACAAGAAATAAGGGTATAAAAGAACGCCTCGTTCGAGGCGTTCTTTTTGTTGACGGGGCTTTGCCCCGAGGTTTCTTAAGATTCTTAAGTTTGACGGCCTTTCGGGCAGAGGATTGTGGTGGCGGCTTATGGACACGCCCCAAAGGGGCTTGTCCATAAAACCGCCAGCCCACACAAAAAACGCCCCGAAGGGCGTTTTTTTTCACATTATTCAGCGGAAATAAACATGGGATACAGCGGCTGTCCCCCCTGATAGGTTTCAAAGGTAACGTCAGGGTATTTCTTTTCTGCCTTGTCGATTTCTTTGAGGCAGTCTTCCTCGGAAAGATCTTTTCCGGAGTAGATCGTTACGATTTCCGTATCTTCTGTAATGAGGTGGGACAGTACGTCCAGGAAACATTTGGTGAAATCTTTTTCTGCAATGACTTCGTGGTTTTTCATGATTCCCATGAAATCATCCTTGTGGATCACCGTTTCACCTACGATGCTGTCTCTCACAGCCGTGGTAATCATGGCTGTGGCAATGTCTCCCATCCGTTCCTTCATGGCTGCCAGGTTTTCTTCCAGCGTGTTGTCTTCAGAGAAAGCCATGGCTGCTGCCAGCCCTTCCATGGGGTTAGTAGAGGGAACGATATGGACTTTTTCACCCATCATTTTCTGGAGCTGCTGGGCTGCCAGGATGATGTTTTTGTTATTGGGGAGGATAATGTATTTTTCATACTGCCCATTGTCCATGCCGCTGCTCAGTTCCTGTACTGAGGGATTCATAGACTGACCGCCCGATACCACATCGGCACCCAGTTTCTTAAAGAGTTCAGTCCAGCCGTCGCCGGATACGACAGTGAGAATACCCAGAGGCTTTTTAGCCATCTTCTGCTGTTTTTCCTTGTTCTTATGGAACTGGTCCACCATGTTGTCGCACTTGATGTCGTGAAGGGTACCCCAGTCTGCTGCCATATCCAGCACATGGCCCGGACGCTGGGCATGAATGTGAACCTTTACCAGGTTATCCCCTTCTGCTACGATCATGGATTCGCCCCAGGAGGACAGTTTCTTTCTGACTTCCTTTGCCTTCACCTTGCAGGGGCTGATAATGAATTCCGTACAGTAAGGATATTCGATGGAGAAAGATTCCCCCTTCGCTTCCAGACGGCTGATGACCGGTTTCACATCCACTTTGATTTCTTCGACCTTGCCGGTGAGGCCGTTCAGGCAGCCCATGAGGAAGAAAATAAGACCCTGCCCACCGGCATCAACTACGTTGGCGTCTTTCAGAATCTGCAACTGTTCCGGCGTTTTAGCCAGCGCTTCATTACCGCAGCGGATAGAAGCTTCTAAAATTTTACTGAAATCCGTTTCCGTGCGGATCACTTCCCTGGTTCCCTTGGCAATGCCCCTGGCTACGGAAAGAATAGTTCCTTCCACCGGTTTCGTAACAGCCCTGTAAGCATAGAGGATACCGTACTGGAAAGCCTTACTCATCTGGCCGCAAGACGCCGTTTTCTTTCCATGGAGCCCCCGGCTGATGCCGTGGATGATCTGGGACAGGATAACACCGGAATTTCCTCTGGCCCCCATGATGGCGCCGGCTGCCGCCTTTTCAGCCAAAATACCCACCGGCTGTTCCGCTTTTTCTTCTGCAATCATGCTGTACATGGACTTCAGTGTATTCAGCATATTATTTCCCGTATCCCCGTCAGGTACAGGGAATACATTGAGCTGGTTGATAATTTCATATTTCTGCTGGAAAAGCTGGTAAGCTCCTGTCAGCATATTCTTGAAACAGATCCCATCTATTGTATTATACATATCTATTTCCCCCATCACTTGGCACTTTCAAAGATAATTCCCGTCAGTCCCGGTCCCAGATAAGATGCCAAGACAGGTGTACCGGTAGAAAGAGTGACCTGGATATCCGGATATTCTTCCTGAATCCTTTTCTGCAGCGCCCTGCCACCTTCTTCATTTTCAATATAGACAATGCCGATGCGACGGCAGGGTGAATTCTTGTGGAGATAATCGAGCATGGCGGCGGCAGCCTTCTTTTCGGTGCGCACCTTGGCAAGCACATCTACTTCATTATTGTCATTCAGGAAAATAACCGGCTTGATTTTCAAAATGCTGCCTATCAGGCCGGCAGCCTTCCCTACGCGGCCACCCCTCCGGAGATAATCCAGGGTAGGCACGGTAAAAGTAGTCCGCATCAAAGAAGCGGACTCCTGGAGACCTTTGCTTATTTCCTCAAAAGAAAGGCCCTTCTCAATCATATCCAGTCCGTCTTCCAGCACTTCCATCATACCCACAGCAGTGGTACGGGAATTAATGACGGCAATCTGCTTCCGTCCCGACTGGCGCGCCGCAAGAACGGCGCCATTATAGGTGCCGCTGACCCCGGAAGTGATGCAGATGACAATAATCGGGTCCTCTTTGGGGAGAGACTCAAACAACTTAAGAAAATCACCGGTGCTGGGCTGGCTGGTAGGAACCGCCTTCTTCGTACTTTCGGAATACTCAATCACCTGTTCAATGGTGGCCTCATTTTCCGGCACATATTCCCCCTTCACCGAGATAAAAAGAGGAATCACATGAACATTGGCGTGCTGCTCCAGGAAATCCTTCGGAACAGCGGCCGTACTGTCTACAACTAGCTGAATCATTGGCTAACAGTCCTTCCTGTTATTATTGTTTTTTTGCTTTTCTTTCAGCTTTTCTTTCATCAAACTCTTTCAAAAGCTGCTTGTAATCATCGTCATCATAGCCATTGGTAGCCAGCATGTATTCCTTGATCTTCTTACGCTGCAGAGCCACATTCATGGCAGACAATTCGAAAGGATCCAGCGAAATTCTGGCCAGCATTTCCCCGGTAGAAGAATAGCCCACAATGCCTTCTCCCAAAAGATCCACCAGCTTCTCGCGCTTCACCACTTCGCAGAAAGTGCGAAAGAACTTTTCCGCCTCTTTAATCATCCTGTCACGGATACGCTTGTACTCTTCCGCCTTATCCGCAGGAATCCTGAATCCATCAATTTCTACATATTTATCGGGTAAGTTAAACATAGTATCTCCTGTAATTCTACATATTTATCCACTATATTTAACTATATCGCCCTCAGCACTTTTGGTCAAGTTTTTATGTAAAATAAATGAAATATATGTATTATGAAAGTTTTCAAGATATGGGCTCTGAAGAGAAAGCTCAGAGAGAATGGTTCTTAAAATTGACCAGCCTAACGGCCGGAGAGTTCGTAAGCTTGACGGGCCCTTCGGCCCTAAGGGTGATGGTGGCGGCTTTGTCACAGATTCAAAAAAATGGGGGCACGGCTGACGCCGCGGGTTGTGTAGAAGGGTTGTGCATCGCTAGCGCTCAAGGGGCAGCAGCGCCTGCGGCGCTGAGGGTTATAGTATCGCCCTGCGGTGTACAGCGAACACAATTTGCACTATGCGAACTGGATTTGTAAGGGAGCATCAGCGACCTGAAAATCCAGTGAGTCAGTGACAGCAGGGATGAAGGAGCGCTAGCAACGCGCAAAATGTAGTGAATCGTTTCCCCTTTAAGGGGCAATGATTTTATAATGCCGCCTTTCAGGAGCGGGGGCGGTCTTAAAAAACAAGATAAGATATAAGCCCTTCCATACTTTCCCCTTTTGCAAGGTTCTGGATGCCGACGTGGTGTTCGCCACCCCGTCAATTTGACAAAAGGGTACATGGCACTAAAACAGTGCCCCTTTCCTTAAAAAGGGAGCGCTGCCGTTAGTTTTCACGCCCGTATCGGCGTTTCTTCTCAGCTCCCCGATTTCAAATCTCCCAGATGGGACGTATCATTCAGCATGTAGAGCATATTCATATCCCCCGGATAGATGTTGACCTGTGAAATGCTGGCGTTGGAGAGAGCCAGGTTCCAGGAACGGGAGAGGGGGATTTGGATAAGGCCGCATATGATGGTGCGAAGCGCCGCGCCGTGGCAGACGATGGCGTAGGTTTTATTGTCCCCACGTTTGATGATATCGTTGATGGCTTCCATGCACCGTTTCTGGCATTCTGCAAAGGATTCCCCATGGGGGAGTTTCATGGTGCCTGCATCGTGATACATGGCTTCAATCATGCCGGGCCAGATTTTTTCGATTTCATCATAGGTCTTTCCTTCCCAGTCACCAAAGGAGAGTTCTTCCAGCCTTGCATCTGTTTCCAGGGGAAGGCCGTGAGTTTGAGCAATGCCCTTCGCTGTATGGGCAGCCCGTTTAAGGGGGCTGGAAATGACGCCATCCAGAGAGACAGGGCGGAACCGTTCTTTTGTCTTTTCCGCCTGGGCTATCCCCTTTTCGCTTAAGGCCACATCGGTGCGGCCCTGATACCTGCCGGAACTGTTCCATACAGTCTGGCCGTGTCTTATAAGATAAAGTGTAATCATGGATGGTAAACCTCTTTCAATGCTTTAAGGAGCCGGTTGTTTTCTTCCCTTGTCCTCACAGCCAGACGGAAGAAGGAGTTGTCAAGGCCTTCGTAGTTGCCGCACTGGCGGATGAAAATGCCTTCAGGAAGAAGCTGCTTCTGTAAATCGGCGGCGTCTCTTATGGAGCCGGTCAGTTTCAGAAGGATGAAATTGACGCAGCCGGGGTAGACCGTAAGGCCTTCCAGTTCTCCCAGTTTCCCTGCGAAATATTTCCTTTCGGAGGAGCAGAAGGCACGGGACGCTTCAATGTATTCCCTGTCCCTGGTGGCGCAGGTCATGTAGAGCTGGGCCGGGCCGTTCACGTTCCAGGGGATGAGGTGGTCTTTGATTTTTTCTGTGAGGGCCGGATGGGCAAAGGAGCATCCGATGCGGAGGCCCGGCACGGCGTAGAATTTGGTAAGGGACATGACGACCACCAGATGTGAATAAGTCTTTACGAAAGAGCGGTAGGACACGTCTCCTTCCACGAAGTCGATGAAGGATTCGTCAATTACCACATAGCTTTCCCTGTCTTCTGCAAGGGCCATCACTTTTTTGAAATCCTCCATGGAAAGGAGGCAGCCGTCGGGGTTGTTTGGGTGTCCCAGGTACAAAAGGGAGCGGGGAACCATTTTTCTTTCCAGTTCCCCTAAAGGAAGGGAAAAGCCATGGTCCTGATCCAGAAGGAAGCTTTCCGTATCTGCGCCGGCGGCTTCAGCGGAGAGGCGGTATTCGGAAAAAGCTGGCGCCGGCACCAGCACTTTTTCCGGCTTAAGGAATCGAAGCAGCGTATACATGAGCTCCGTAGCCCCGTTTCCTAAAGCAATGGTATCCTTGTCCATACCATAGGCAGCGGAAAGGGAGGCTGTCACGTCCCGGTCTTCCACATCCGGATAGCGGAGGGTCTCTATTTCCCAATAACGGAGAAGAGCCCTTCTCCCCAGGGGAGAAAGGCCGAGCGGGTTGATATTGATGCTGAAATCAAGGATTTTATTCCGTTCGGAGGGGGCTAGGGAAAAGACATCCCCTCCATGTCTAGAGCTTTTCAAAGTCATGGATATCACACTTTCTGCACTGCATGCCCTGATTTGTAATATGTACAAGGTCCAGGAAGGAAATCCTTCCTTTCATTTCTTTATCCAGGAAATTCTTCACTGCCATGGCATCCTTTTCCATGGGAAGAATCAGTCCCAGCACGGTACCGCTGTGGGCACAGATAACCCCTTTTCCTCCCTGCTCCAGTCCCAGGTGATAGAAATCTTCCAACGGTTTCTTATAAAGAATCTTCTGGTTGGCAAAGGAGCTCATAGAAGCAGCCCTGCCGATCAGGTCCAGGGACTGGAGCCTGATTCCTTCCTTAAATAAAGAAAGAGCCTCCTTTATTTTCGCCTCATTGCTCTTCTGCAGGTCTACCAGATCATTTCTGGAATTAAAAAGCATGGTGTCCACTTCCCCGCCGCAATCATAAACCAGAATCTGCATGGCCGGGCAGAGGCCCATTTCCCGGATAAGGCGTCCTTCCCGGTAATCAAACTGCACTACCCCTTTAAAAAAGGTAGCGTCGCTGGGTTCAATGGAAAGGGCAATAGCTGCAATTTCCCGTTCCGACAGCTTCCGGCCGCAGGCAAGGGCCGCAGCCTGACAGGCGGCACTGATATCAGCCGTGCTGGAGGCCATGCCTTTCCCTTTGAGGATATGGGATTTCAGTTTTAAAGGGACTCTTTTCTCTTCTCCCAGATAGGCCATGGTTTTCTCTACGGCTGAATAAGCCTTGGGCGGAAGTGTTTCTCCATCTCCCTCAAATCCGGAAAAAGCATAGGAGAAGCGATCTATGGGACAGGTCACCATAAAGGAGGAGCCCTCTGCATAGCCCTGGATAAATTCACCGCAGGATCCCGGTGAGCTGACTACATATGCCATACATTCCCCCTGGTAATCAAAACATAAAGGAGCGCCAGAAAGACTTCTGTCACTTGATTTACAAATCCATAGGTATCCCCTGTTGTACCGCCGATTTTACCCACGATCCAGCGATTCAGATACAGCCCCAGCAGAAGGGCTGCGCCGGCCAGTATCACATAAAGAAATCCGAAATAAAGAGCCGGCAGCAGTGCAAATACAGAAGCAATGGCTACTGCATGCTTTGGACGATAAGCGGAAAAGGCTTTGCCCATGCCATAGGGACGGGCATAGGGATATTCGCAAATGCTGATGACAAGGTTCAGCCGCCCCAGCGCAGGCGCCGCAATGAGAATGGGATAAAGCAGGCCGTCTATGGATCCCAAGGAGAGGGTGAAAAGGTTGATGAAAATAATGATGGACAGCATACCGAAGGAACCAATCAGGCTGTCCTTCATGATTTCCAGGCACCGCTCCCGGGAGCGGCCGGAAAAGAGACCGTCCGATGAATCCATGAGCCCGTCAGCCAGAGTGCCTCCGGATATGAAAAGCTCTCCCAGGACAATCAGAAAAGCAGTCAGATAGGGCATATCCAAAGGTTTCAGCAGGAAGTAAATGAGGCACATGAAAGCGCCTATAATCCATCCGTATACAGGAAACCAGATGACACTCTTTCCGAATTCCTCATCTTTCCAAACCGTTTCATTGGAAATGTGGATACGGGTGAGAAATTGAAGACCTACTAAAAAAGAATTCATTCAATCACCACAAGTATTTGTAAAAAAGTTCAAAAAAGAAGAGTCAGAGAAACAAAGGTTTCGCCTTGAAGATCATGGGCTTGTACAGCCCCCATGCATCAGGGAGGCCCCTTTTCCCTGTCTTCTTCACCACACAAAGAATATGACCGCTGATTCCACAAGCACAAAGAGAATGACCGCAGCGTACATCATGTAAATGGAAGTCTTGATATGCTCTGCTTTCAGCAGCGTATCAGGGTCTCCCATGTATTCGCGAAATTCCGGTTTTCCCTCATAGTAATTGTAGCCCCCCAGCTGAACATGCATGGCGCCAGCCACCGTGGCTTCCGCATATCCCCCGTTGGGAGAAGGATGCTTCGGTGCATCCCTTAAGCCAATTTTTTCTGCATTTTTCCAATCCTGCTTCAAGAGAGCTGCAGCTGCCACAAAGAGGACAAAAGTAATACGAGCTGGAATATAGTTCAGCACATCATCCAGCCGCGCAGCAAAGCGGCCAAAGAAAAGGTAACGGTCATTTTTGTAGCCCAGCATGGAATCCATGGTGTTGCCGGCCCGGTAGAGAGCCGCCCCTACCGGTCCTAAAAGAAGGAACCAGAAAAGGGGGGAAATGACACCGTCCGTTGTATTTTCCGCAATGGTTTCCACTGTGCCCCGGGCGATTTCACTTTCATCCAGATTTTCCGTATCCCGGCCAACGATCCAGCTGAGCCGTTTCCTGGCGGATACCATGTCCCCCGCTTTCAGGAGGTCGTAGATTTCCATGCCGTCCCTGGCAAGGGCCCGGGGGGTAATGGTGAAATAAAGGACTACGGCACTGACAGCGGCATACATGAGAATGCCCGCCTTCACGGAAAGCCAGGTCAGGAATCCCACCACCAGGCCCACGGTGAGGAGCACAAGGAGGGAAGTCATCATGCCGCGGAAGAACATATTTCCATCAGATGTCTTCTTTTCAGGATAAAGCATTCCCTCAAAGAAGGAAATCACCTTCCCTATGAGAACCACCGGATGGTAATCGGATCTTGGATCTCCATAAATGGTGTCGATGACCAGGGCCGCCAGGGGGATAGCCGCATAAAATGCGGAGTAAATTAAACCGTCCAAATTATTCATTCCTCAGGATTTCATAAAAAGCGTCCATATCAAAATGGGTTCTCACCATTTTTGCCAGACGGTCAAATTCAGACTCTTTATAGGCCCGGTACTTGAACTGTACCGGCAGTTCCGGAAGGCCTTTGCGGCGGCGCAGGGCGTTAATCACAGCCCGGCGCAGATCATCATTGTCGAAGAGGCCATGGCAGTAGGTACCGAAGACATTCCGCTTTTCATTGATGAAACCGTCCTGAAGGTCCACCTTGTCCTCACTCCGCTGCACGATATGGAAGAGGGACTGCGCCGGTTTCGTAAGCGTGGTCTCACCCATGTGGATTTCATAGCCCCGCATGCCCTTCCCGGCAAACTGCATGTTCAGGAAAGGCAGATCATCACAGTCGAAAGTGACCTGGTAGGTATTCTTCTTCCCGTGCATGGACGTGGTGTAAGGCAGAAGGCCAAGGCCTTCTACTTCATCATTGCTGCTTTCCACATGGAGCGGGTCGCACACCTTTTCGCCCAGCATCTGGAAGCCGCCGCAGATACCGATGACGGGCACGCCTTTTTCCGCCATTTCAACGATTTCCTTCGCATATCCCTGGCGCTTCAGATAAAGCAGATCTTCTGTGGTGTTCTTGCTTCCCGGCAGAAGGATCAGGTCCGGATCACCGATCATATCTCCCTGCTGCACGAAGCGGAGGTTCACATCGGGCTCATGATTCAAAGCATCGAAATCTGTGAAATTGGAAATTTTCGGGGTCTGCATGACAGCGATATGGATATCCCGCATCACATGGTCACTGGGCAGATCCTGGAGAGATACGGAATCCTCATCATCAATGCCCAGATCTTCCAGATAAGGAATGACGCCGAGCACCGGAATGCCCGTCTTTTCCTTCAAGAAAGTCAAAGCCGGTTCCAGAAGAGAAATGTCGCCGCGGAACTTATTAATCACCAGTCCCTTCACAAGAGCCCTTTCCTCCGGTTCCAGAAGCTCCAGAGTACCTACGATGGAAGCCAGGGCGCCGCCTCTGTCAATGTCGGCAATCAAAAATACCGGCGCCTGACATTCTTTGGCAATGCGCATATTTACGATATCATTTTTCTTCAAGTTCACCTCGGCAGGAGATCCGGCCCCTTCGATGACAAGGGCATCGTAATGGGTTTCCATGTAGTCAAGGCTCTTCTTCACCGTATCCCAGGCCCGCTGGCTGTAATGATTTTGGTATTCCGAAGCGCTGTAATTTCCTACCGATGTTCCCAGAAGGATGACCTGGGAGCAGGAATTTCCGGTAGGCTTCAAAAGCACAGGATTCATTTCAACGATAGGCAGAGCGCCGGCAGCTTCCGCCTGGGCTACCGTAGAGCGGCCGATTTCACCGCCCGACAGGGTGACATAGGAATTCAGCGCCATATTCTGCGCCTTGAAAGGTGCCGTCTTATATCCGTCCTGCGCAAGAATACGGCAGAAAGCAGTGGTCAGAATACTTTTACCTACATGAGAACTGGTTCCCTGAAACATGACTCTCTTTGCAATTTTTGTCATTATAGCTCCACTCCTCTTTCCTTGAGCTCCACAGTAATTCCTGCAACAGAAAGGTATACCTTGTCGGCCCGCCTGGCCACATACTGGTTGGCCAGACCCACAAGATCCCTGTATACCCGGCTCATGGCATTGGCAGGAACAATGCCCATCCCAAGCTCATCGGACACAAATATGATTTCCTTATCAGAAACAGAAGAAATCCGCTCAAACATGAGGGTCAGGTCTTTCTCCAGCGCCTGCTGCAGCGTGGTCAGATCCGAAACCCCCAGCGTTTCCACGGTAATTCCCTTCATGTGGTCCATGAGCATATTATTCACATACATGGTAATACAGTCAAAAAGGATGGCATCTGCTTCCTCAAGGATATGACCCATTTCCTCCCCTGCCCCATGCATGACCTCGAAAGTCTGCCAGTCGGCGGGCCGCCTCTCCCTGTGAAGAATCACACGGTACCGCATCTCATCATCCAGAATCTGGCTGGTGGCGATGTATCCCTTCCTTTTCCCTGTGGAATGATACATCAGCTTCTCTGCGAACTCGCTCTTCCCGCTTCTGGCTCCGCCAAGAACAAGAAAAATTTTGTTATTCATGTCCTTTCATCACCTTCTTTTATCAGATTTCTGACAATACTACCCTTAAATAATAACATAAGTACTCTTGAGGTGCCATAAAAAAGTGGGAATGGGGCGTCATCATCAAGGGTGGCGGCCCCGAAGCCAAGGGCCCCGGTAAAGAATATGGCAGAGCCTTTACAGGCGATCCTCCGGCGAGAGGCTTAATGCAAAAGGGCTCATCAATCATGAATGGCGACTGCCGCATCCCCTGAACCCTTGATTCCCTTTGCCTCCTATGAACCCCCATGGCCCCGGGGCCTGTCCCCAAAAGCATCCACGAAAAAAGAGATTTCATCCCTCTGAAATCTCTTTTTCCCATTTATCCATTTAAATTGAAGGTAATCGGCACTCTGGAATTGTCTGTCACAGGAGTACCATTCTGTTTGGCCGGCACGAAACGCCAGTTGTACACAGCAGCTACCGCAGCACTGTCCAGAGTGCTGTTTCCCGATGAACTTTCCACCCAGGCGCTGGAAACAGATCCGTCAGTGGAAACCGTCATGCCCACCACCGTAGTGCCGAATATACCGGCCCTTCTGGCTGATTCGGGGTAGGCTGGCGCCGGAGCGCTCAAAAGCTGGATACCTATCGTTTCTCCGCCGCCGCTGCCGCTGTCTCCATTTCCACTGCCATAACCGTCACCGGTGCCATCACCGGTGCCATCACCGGTGCCACCGCCGCTGCCACTGCCGCTTCCGGAACCGGTGCCGCTTCCTGAGCCGGTGCCATCGCCGGTGCCCTGACCGCCGCCGGTTCCGCCGCCGCTGCCTCCTTCAGAAGAGGAAGAAGCGCTTTCGTCGGCCGGGGCGCTGCTTGAGGAAGTGGTGCTTTGGGCCTGGGCCACCTCATGGACATCATTGGCTGCCTCTTCATCGGCTTCTGTCGGTACAGCCGGAGGAGGCGCAGTGGGAGTGGCTTTGGCTTCGTGGATTTTGGGAAGTTCTTCCGTTTCCTGGCCGCCACCGCCACCACCTCCACCTCCCCCCACATCGGACACCAGGTCTACTTCAATGGGCTCCCGGCTGGGCTGGGCCGGAGGAAAGAGGAAGAGAAGGCCTGCCACCGCGCCAAGGACAATGCCGTGGCAGAGGAAGGACAATCCAAAGGCAGAGGACCATCGGTACTTGAAAGTACGCATGGGACCACCTCTTTACTGATTCTGACCGGTCTTGGACTCTGTAGCAATTCCCACCTTGCTGATGCCTACAGATTTCAACTGGTCAAGCACAAATACAAAATCTCCATGTTCTGATTTGGAATCTGCCCTAAGAACCACGGAAAGGTCCGGATTCCGTCCCTTTTCGATTTCCATGCGGCGACGAAAATCGTCTTTGGAAATCTTTTCCTTTTCTACATAAATCGTACCATCAGAGGTAATACTGATGGGAAGGGTCTGCTCCACATTCACTTTGGCCGTGGCGGTCTGCGGCAGGTTCAGGTTGATAGACTTCTGCACCACCATGGAAAGCATGCTCATCATGAAGAAGACAAGGAGGAAGAAAATGATATCAATCATAGGGATGATCATAATCTTTGGCTTCTTCTCCACATTCATAGATTCCAGTTTCATTGCTCTTTCGCCTCTACGATAGCCAAATACAGGGTACCCAGTTTTTCCATATCAGAAACAAAATGGCTCACCTGCTGGGAAAGATAGGTATACGCAATGAGGGCAATGATAGCCACAAAAAGGCCGGTGGCCGTGCATACCAGGGCTTCTGCCACACCGCCGGTGACTGCAAAGGGCTGGCCGTTGGAAACGGAGAGAACATTAAAGGAACCGATCATGCCGATAACCGTACCGAGAAGCCCCATAAGAGGGGACAGGGTCACAATCACATCCAGGTAATTCAGGTAATTTTTCAAAAGCCCTGCTGCATGGGAAGCAGCCCCTTCAATCAGGGACGTCTGGTCTACTTTGAGATTCATATGCTCCACTCCTGCAAGAACCACAGAAGCAGGAATACCGCCATCCTGCTGGAGAAGAGTTTTCAGTCCCTCATAATCCCGTTTTTCCAGATATTTCGGAATCTCCCGGCTAAGCTCGTCCACATGGGAACGATTGGATAGATAATACCGGAACCGTTCAATAAAAATAGCCACTACCACCAAAGAACAAAGAATCAGCGGATACATCATAAATCCGCCGGCTCGGAACAAATGCAGAAAATCCATTCCATACCTCCTGATACATTAAAACCATTAGATAGCTTTCTTAAGTCTCTAACATTCATATCAAGATTATCATTTTAAGTGTGGTTAGTCAAGTAATATTTCTTTAATTTTTAATTCATAAAAAGCTTATCATTGTTGAAAGAACTCCCTCCCCCTCCAAGCCCTGGGCCTGATAAGGATTTGGGAAACAGAGAGTCAGATTTCCTTCTTCCGGATATGATAAAATATAACCATCAAAGACAGAAGGGATACAATACAATGGCAGAAAAAGTGGTTGGAATCATTGCGGAGTGGAACCCTTTTCACCGGGGGCATGAGGATATGGTCCATTCGGTTCGAAAGGATTATGGTGATCCTTTCATCATGGCCGTCATGAGCGGCCCCTTTGTGCAGCGGGGGGAACCGGCCCTCTTTGACAGCTGGACCCGGGCACGATGGGCGGTGGAAGGAGGCGTGGATGCCGTATTTTCACTTCCGGTGCTCTGCGTGCTGCAGAGTGCGGACCGGTTTGGTTCTTACGGCGTAAGGCTGCTTGCTTCCATGGGTGCCGAAATACTTGCTTTTGGTACGGAATCCCTTTCGGAAGAAGATCTTTGGGATGCCGCTTCCTTTTCCCTTACCCCTTCCCACAAAAAGGCGTTTCATGAAGCCCTGGGCGTGGGACTTTCCTATGCCCGGGCTTCTTATGAAGCCATGAAGAGTCATTCCCCTTTCCTGGCAGAAGAATTATCCAAACCCAATAATCTTCTGGGCTTCCGCTATGCGGAAACCATTCTGCAGCATCATTTCCCCATGGATATCCACGTGGTTCACCGGAACATGGACTGCAATATTTCCGCCACCACTGCCAGAAAGGAGCTTCTCCATGGGGAAAAAACAAGTCTCCTTCCTCCAAAGGGGGCAGAAGAAGCGGCAGAACTCATAAAGTCAGGCTGCCATACCGATTTTTCCCGCTATGAAGATGCCTGTCTCCTCGCTTCCCGTTTGGTATCAGAGAGTGATCTTTCTGAAACCGGCCTCTTTTCAGAGGGGCTGGAGCACAAATGGTTCAGGGAAATAGGAAATGAAGACTACGAAGCCATGCTTTCCCGGATTAAAAGCAAGCGGTATCTTTACAGCCGCTTGAAACGAATCGGCGCCCAGCTGCTTCTTTCCGGCCGGGGGCCTTCGCCTTTTTCAGCTCCTCCCCTTCCCTCCTATGCCCGCCTGCTGGCCCTTCGAAGAAGTAAAAGCTCTTTTCTGAATCTGATTCCCATTCCGGTGATTACCAGTATGGCCAGGGCATTGAAAAAAGCGGATGTTAACACCCGCCTTTCATTAGAAATGGAGATTCGCGCCTCCGATATCCGAAGCTGGTGCCAGCATTCCCCGGCATACAGAAAAGGAAGGCAGGAATTTTACCATTCGCCACTCATTGTGAATTACTGAGATGGGGGCTGGGGACTGGGACTGGTATTTACAGCTGAATCCCTTCTATCCCCCGCTTATCCCGATTCTTCGCCTGCGGCACGGAATGACAACGCAAGGGCATGCCATGACCCTTCTTATGGGCTCGGCTTTTTTACAAAGCGGTAGAGGCAAAAGGAAAAGACTGTGAAAGATTTCCATCCATTCTTTCACAGTCTTTTTAATTTCCATTTTTTATTTTGACAGGGACATGGCCTTTTCAAAAGTTTTCAGAATGGTTTCTGAAGGCTTCTTGTCCATAAGGCTCACAATGACGATGGCAGCAACGGAAAAGAAGAAGCCCGGTACAAGTTCATAGAGGCCAAACCATTCAAAATGCTTCCAGATGAGTACTGTTAAGCCGCCTACGATGACCCCTGCATAGGCTCCCTTCAGGGTCATGCGCTTCCAATAGAGGGAAAGAAGCACAGTGGCGCCGAAGCAGGCGCCGAAGCCGGCCCAGGCGTAGGAAACGATGGAAAAAATGTAGCTGTTGGGATCAGAGCCCAGATATACGGCAATGGCGGAAACCAGAAGCACGCTGAGCCGGGATACACGAATCAAAGTTTTTTCTGAAGCATCCTTCTTCAGGAAAGCCTGGAAAAGATCCCTGGATACGGCGGAAGAGGTGACCAGCAGCTGGGAGGAGCTGGTACTCATGATAGCTGCCAGAATGGCAGACCAGATAATGCCTGTAATGAAAGGCGCCGACAGCGATTCGGCCATAAGGATGAATACCCGTTCTGCATTGGCATTTTCCAAAGGCGTAGACAGATAAGCCTTGCCCACTACGCCGATGGCAATGGCAAAGGACAGGGACAGAAGCACCCAGGTCATGGCGATGCGGGTGGATTTCTTCAGTTCCTTCGGATCTCCGATGGCCATGAATTTGACAAGAATATGGGGCTGTCCGAAGTAGCCAAGCCCCCAGCCCAAAGAGGAAACAATCATAACCAGAAGGGCCGATATGCCGGTGGAATCGGGGAAGAAGGAAAAGAAATCAGAGCCTTCCTTAGAAAGAATATCCAGCGTAGGCATGGGCCCGCCAAGAGCAATGGTGGCAGCCACAGGCACGTAAAGGACGGTGAAGAACATCATGGTGCCCTGGATAAAATCCGTCAAGGCCACGGCGGAAAAACCGCCCAGGAAGGTATAGAAAACGACTACAAAAGCGCCCAGCAGGAGAGCATGTAGGTAGGGAATCCCGAAAATGGTATTGAACAGCTTTCCTGCTGCCACAAAGCCGGAAGAAGTATAGATGATAAAGAAAAGGATAATAAACAGGGCACATATGAGCCGAAGGCCATTCTTCCTATCCTCAAACCGGTTGGACAGATAATCCGGAATGGTGAGGCTGTTATCAGCCACTTCCGTGTAATTTCTAAGCCTCTGGGATACAAGGACCCAGTTTGCCCAGGTACCCACAATAAGGCCGATGCCCGTCCAGAAAGCGGAAAGTCCATGGAGATAAGCATATCCCGGCAGCCCCATAAGCATCCAGCCGCTCATATCCGAAGCTTCGGCGCTCATGGAAGTGAGCCATGGTCCCAGCTGCCGGTCCCCCAGAATGTAGGAAGACAGATTTTTCTGCCTCCGGGAATAATAAAGACCGATACTCATCATCAGTACCAGGTACAGTATGAAAGCCAGCGCAATGGGCCAATTATTTTCTAAATCCATAAACTTTCCCCCTGCCAATATCCAATATTCCTATTTCCTTAATTTTATACAATTCTCTGCATTTTTTTGAATGAGCGCATGAAAGGAAACAGTATTTCTCTCAATGATAACGGATTTTAAGAAGTATGTAAAGAGGACTTCAAGATTATATTTTGCATACGTCATACACAACGGCGTCATTATCCTCTCTTCCGCCGGTCTTTTTTAAATGAAGAAGTCCATAAAACCAACAAAAAAGGATTGGAAATCACCATTTCCAATCCTTCCCGTATGCATGGCGAGCATTCAATAAGCCGAGTTCTGTACCGTTTGCACGGTGATGATTATCTGTCTAGCCATCCAATTGCTTGGATGATCAAGCGACGCAACCCGGAAGGTCAGCGGGCAGCCTCAACCCTTCCCTATTCGGTCTTGCTTCAGATGGGGTTTACCAAGCCAGCCGGTCTCCCGACTGCTGGTGCGCTCTTACCGCACCTTTCCACCCTTACCACTTGCGTGGCGGTTTCCTTTTCTATGGCACTTTCCCTGGGGTCACCCCCGCCGGACGTTATCCGGCATCCTGCCCTGCGAAGCTCGGACTTTCCTCACGCCTTACGGCCCGCAATCATCTTTCCTGCTCGCAGGGTACAGTATAGCACGGAGAAATGAGAAATGTCAATAAAAAAATAAGCTAAGCGCCCTTCAGGCGTGAGGGTTGACGGGCCTCCGGCCCGAGGGTTGTGGCCGCCTGACGGCGGCGGGTTGTGTAGAAGGGTTGTGAAGGGAAAGGTTCTTAGGATGGACCGGCCTGACGGCCGGAGGGTTCGTAAGTTGTGCGCCAGTTCGGCGTGTATAGTATAGTCTGGTGAAAGCCCAGACCCGGCA
>ERZ506949.290-NODE-290-length-17644-cov-9.90795_pt1 | contig 17644 bp, 13 predicted proteins | sample MGYA00512573_ERZ506949 | MGnify/ENA metagenome assembly ERZ506949 | reverse complement strand
TCGTTTTTGCTGACCTTATTAAGGTTGAACTTGGCAAAAATGAGCAGCGAAGCAAGTTCTTGGTTGATGCTGTCAAGCAGATGAAACAAGAGCATACTGTCACCTCAAAGGCATTGCAAGATAAACTTGAATTGATGAACAAATCACCTCAAAAGAAGGTTGTAACCCATCACTTCGAGCCAACCTCAAAGAATGTTCTTCTTTTCATTGGTGGCTTGGCTCTATCCCTTGTCATTTCCATTTGGGGCAATCTCACCCAATGGCGAGATTACCAAGATTGGGAGGAGGCAGACTTGAAATATAGGGCATTGAAGATGGTGCTTTCTACTGATGACCCAAACATTCACTACATTGAAAAGTACTTCTCTATATGTCGAGACGAAAATGTTATAAATAATGTGAGGAATCGTGTTGCTGCTTACGAGGATTCTGTTCGCCACCATTATAAAATGATAGAAATGGCAACATACAAGGATAGTCTTACCAATTGCAAATTACTTGAAATTGAAGGTAAGAATATGCCTTGAAAAGCCAAATAAAGGACTTTTTCTTTATGTAACACAATTTTAATATTTCCGCAAATACGTTGTAATTTTCATATAGTACCTTTGCAACGTCATGATTCCTTATATACTGAGGATTGATAAGAATATAATAGATTAAGCAATAAAAAATAATTATACAATGAATAATAAGGGGATTTTAACAACGGCCTTGTGCCTATCTGTAATGACCTCGACGATGGCACAGAGTATCACGGGAAAAGTAGTGGACACCAAGGGTGAGCCTTTGGCTTTCGCCAATGTGGTGCTCCTAAATCGGCAAGACTCCGCGTTCGTCAAGGGAGCGGTGAGTGGAGAGGATGGTAGCTTCTCTATAGACTCCATCTGCAATGGCGGAATCATCAAGGTAACATCCGTGGGCTACAAAACCATCTGCAAGGATTGCGAGGGTGAAAATGTGGGTGTCATCAAGATGGAAGAGGACAGCAAGATGCTCGGTGAAGTTGTGGTGAAATCATCACGCCCTGTTATTGCCATCAAGGGCAATGCCTTGGTTACTACTGTAGTTAATTCTCAACTGTCTCATGCAGGCACGGCGAACGATGTGTTGCGCCAAGTGCCGATGGTTACTGGCAGGGATGGAAACTTCGAGGTGTTTGGTAAGGGTACGCCGCTCATCTATATCAATGGTCGTCTTGTCCAAGACAAAAATGAACTTGCACAGCTCAATTCACAGGACATCAAGAATGTTGAAGTCATTACAAATCCTGGTTCCAAGTATGATGCCTCCGTCAAGTCTGTCATCCGCATTCGCACCAAGTTGCCACAAGGTGACGGCTTTAGTGGAACACTTCGTGCGCAAAATGGCTTCCGCCACTATTTTTCGAGCATGGAGCAAGCTAACTTGAAATACCGTACGGGTGGACTGGAGTTGTTCACCAATCTCAATTACTATGGCGGCAAATTCTATAGTCATGAGAATACGAACATGGAAACGCAAGGTTCTACTACTTGGCTTCAGAACATAGAGAGCATCAACCGCATGAGAAATAATGAGTTCTTTGGCAAGTTTGGCTTGTCATGGATGATCAGTGAACGTCATTCCATCGGTGCTTACTATATGAATGGAGTGGGTTTACAAAAGCCTCATTCAGATTATAGCTCTATATCGTATGCCAATGGTAAATTGGACGATGAGGTTTCAGCTGTGAAAGAGGGGAGAATTCATGCTGTGCCGAAGCACCATGCCAATATCTATTATAATGGTGATGTAGGCAAACTGGGCATTGACTTCAACATGGATTATATGTGGAGAAAGAAGCATGAAAATTCCGATCAGTCTGAGACGAATATGAATCAGCAGAAGAATTTGGTGGCATCCACAAGCATTGGACACTCACGGATGTTTGCGGAAAAGTTGGTGTTGAGCTATCCTTTGTGGAAAGGACAAATCGAAGTGGGAAATGAATATACAGCCTCTCAGGTGCTGAATGATTTCAATATCAATATGGCAACCATTGGCAACAGCAATACCAAGAGTGACGAGAAGAACATGGCTGGTTTCTTCTCCATCGGTCAACAGTTTGGGAAAATCGCAGTAGAGGCAGGTCTTCGCTATGAGCATGTTCGTTTTAAATATACAGAGGATGGACAACTCAAGGAAGATAAGAGCAAGACTTACAACAACGTGTTCCCTTCACTCGCCATTTCTACAGAGATAGGTAAGACACAATGGGCATTGAGCTACAACAGCAAGATGCAGCGTCCATCATACGATGACCTTGATGGAACACTCAACTATGTCAATCGCTTGACCTTGCAAAGTGGTAATCCTTATCTTTCTCCAGTCAAGATTCATTCCGTGGAGTTGATGGGTGCTTGGAAGCAATTCTTTGCAAAGGTATCATACGAGTACAAGAAGAATGCCATCATCAACGAATCGAAACCATACGGCGAGGATGGAGAAATGAAGTTGCTCACGATGGAGAATACGCCAAAGATACAAGAGTTGCAGGCTTTCCTTGGCGCACAATTCCAAATCGGATTTTGGCAACCAAAGGTAAATGCCGGCATCATCAAACAGTGGTTCACTGGGGAATATCTGAGTGAACGCAAGTCCTTCTATAATCCATTAGCTGTAGTACAGTTTCAGAATGCCATCCATTTACCAGGCGACATCTGGATGAACATAGACATAGAATGGAACAGCCGTGGTAACAAGGAAAATATGAAACTCAGTTCTTCCTCATACCTCAATGCCAAACTTTACAAGGCTTTTTGCAGAAATCGTTTCTCGGTTACGCTCGAAGGTAACGACATCTTCAACAAGAGCAATCGTGACGTACAATTCTACAACAAGGATGTTACGCTTTGGCAAAGCATCACAAACGACAGCCGTTCCTTGCTCTTGACATTGCAGTATAACTTCAATACATCAAGAAGCAGATACAAGGGACAAGGTGCTGGTAAAGAGGAGTTGAATCGCTTCTAAAAATAAAAAGAGGTATCCGAAAATCTTAAAAAGAGTAGGAATATTTCGTAATTTTATACATTATGGAAACAAACACTTTATTGAAGCTCTCAGAGAAAATAGAGCTTTGTGGATTAGAGGACGAGTGCAAATAGTCCTCGCCCTCGCAGTTGCTTTCTACAAGATACCTTATCCTATATCCATAGATGCTAATGGTGAGGTCATCAATCAGAGAACAGTGCAAGTGTTTGTGCCATACAAGTATTTGTATCTTTTCGATGAGCCAAGGACGGCTCATGTATCTTTCGAGGGCAACGATAATGCATCTTATAACTGCGACATCACAAGCCATAAAGCCAGGCTCATACATAGGGAAGATGGTAACTATTTTATGGCTATAGCCACTGTGAGTACACAGGGACAAAAGTCCCCTGTGTTGCAAAAGTACATGAAAGCCGATGTCAGAATCATCGTCAGCAACAAAACGTTATGGCAGCAGGTATTCGGATAAGCTATATCCGAATACTGCTGTTTGTTTTTGGATACATATTGTTGGTAAGCATCAGATTTAACTCAAAAAGTTCTAAATTCCGTAAATTTCTCCTTGCTAGTTATGGGATATTTAGAAAATTGTCGTATCTTTGTCCCCGAATTGAGGCGTTCTTTGCATATTGCAAAATACAGAAACGAGCAGAAGTCCGCTCGTTTCCATATTGTTACCTATATAATATAGGCAAACGCCCAACTTCTTGATTTTCAATCAAAGTCCAATTTAGAGCGAGTTACAGTCTTTAACTCCAGAATAAATCTCCTTAACTCCATAACTCCTGAAATCTCTCCCTTCCTAATTCTTATTCATGATTTTCTGCAGGGCCGCCTTTTCGCCAACGATCCAGATGATGTCGCCTTTCTGGAAGGTGTAGGAAGGCGAAATTTTGGTAAGACTCTCCAAGCCTTCTTCCAGTCCGACAACCATACAGTCGTATTTGTCACGGATTCCGCTTTCGCCCAAGGTCTTGCCGCAGAACTCACTCTTTCCACTGATTACCAGCTGGCGAAGCTTCATCTCTCTTTTCTCTATATCCAAGTCCTCGGGTACAAGTTCTGTCTGCAGGGCGTTGTTGAACTTCTGTGTCTGTTCGTCATTGCCGATGATTTGCAGTTTGTCGCAGGGGAATATAGTGGTGTCGCCGTTGGGGATGTTGATTCTTCTTGATCCGCGATAGATGCTGCTCATGTCGATGCCGAAGCGCTGACGCAGGTTGAGTTCTCTCAGTGTGTGTCCGCACCAGGTAGAGTCTTCAGGCACCTCAAACTCGCTGATGTGGATGTCTCGGTCGAGCAGGTGTCCCTCGTAGAGAGGCCGTTTGGTGCCCTTCACCTGTGCCTCGATGTCGCGTGAGCGAAGGTTGCGGATGAACAGACGCTCCATCTTGATGCTTCGTTTCTTCGTTCTTCTTGAAACGATGATGAGCAATACCGCCACAATACCGATGCTGATCATCAGCGCATCGGTAAACCGGCTCAGGAAGTTGCAGATATAGAAGATAAAGCCCAGGGCTATCATAAATCTCACCACGATGGTGGAGAGGAGCGGTATGCGGTTGATGCTGCTCTCCACCCACAGTCGTTTCCACTCGTTGCTGTGGTTTTTCTTCATCACGATGGCACGCAGGAAGGGTGCTATGAAGATGACGGTGAGCACGCCCGTGATGGCATTGGCGTACCAGTGGAGTCGCCAGCCTGGCAGTAGGTTGCGCATTAAGGGAAGTACGAACGTGAACATCAAGGCTATGACAGCCGCACTCAGGATGGAGTAGGCCACGGTGTTGACTGTCATCTGTCTGAGGAGCGCCTTCCATTTGCTCTGTTGTGTGGTGGATGGGCGGTTGGTCGCCAGATGGTTGAGTGCTGTGATCAACTTGTTGGGCAGATGCTTCTCCATGACCTGGTAGCTTGGCGTGGCAAGGCGTATCATATAAGGTGTAAGGAAGGTGGTGATGACCGAAACCGCCACGACCACAGGATACAGGAACTTGCTGATGACGCCCAAAGACAATCCCAACGAGGCGATGATGAACGAGAACTCGCCTATCTGAGCCATGGAGAAGCCGCATCGCATGGCCGACTTGAGCGACTCACCGCCTAGCATGAAACCAAAGGTTCCCAATACAGCCTGACCTATCAGGATGGTGAGCACGAGGGCAAGGATAGGCAGGGCGTAGTCGACCAGGATCTGTGGATCAACCAGCATACCCACCGACACAAAGAAGATGGCTCCGAAGAGGTTTTTGACAGGCTCTACCAGCTTGATGATTTTCTCTGCCTCAATGGTCTCGGCAAGGATGCTGCCCATGACGAAGGCACCGAAAGCACTGGAGAATCCCACCTTGGTGGACAGCACCGCCATGCCGCAGCAGAGTCCGAGGGACACGATGAGAAGCGTCTCGCTGTTGATGAGTTTGCGCACAGACCTGAGGAAGAGTGGGATGGCAAAGATGCCCACGATGAACCACAGGATGAGGAAGAAGACAATCTTGATGACCGACTCAAACATCTGTTCGCCGTCGGGCGTGTTTCCTCCTGCGATGGCCGAAAGCATCACCATCATGACAATGGCAAGAATGTCTTCCAGGATGAGCACACTCATCACCATACCGGCAAACTTCTGTTGCCGCAGTCCCATGTCGTCGAAGGCCTTATAGATGATGGTGGTGGAACTCATGGCAAGCATGCCTCCGAGGAAGATGCAGTCCATCTTGTTCCAGCCGAATCCATGACCCACGCTGATGCCCAGCATCATCATACAGAACACGATGACGACGGTGGAGATGATGGGCGATGCTCCCATCTTCACGATCTTCTTGAACGAGAAATCGAGTCCGAGCGAGAACAGGGTGAAGATGACGCCGATGTCTGCCCAGGTCTGAATGTCGTTGTCGTCGATTACTGACATGGTGTAGGGCATGTGGGGAGAGACCAGGAAACCTGCCACGATATAGCCTAACACAAGGGGTTGCTTGAGTTTCTTGAACAAGAGGGTAACAATTCCTGCTACCATCAGGATGAGTGCGAGGTCTTTTACGAGGAATGGAATTTCTGCCATGACTTTCTAATTTAACTTCTTTAACTTCCCCATTTGTGAAAGTTGAGTTACTTTCTAAAAGCAAAGGAGCTCATGAGCCAGAACCTGATGTAGTGTTTAGGTTTTGTTGGCATCATGAAGCTCCTTTACTTCTTATGATTAGTCGTTGTATTCGGCTGTTATTTCTGCTATTTTGACGATGGTCTGAACTACTTTCTCCATGACCTGTATGCTGACGAACTCGTGAGGACCATGGAAGTTGACGCCACCGGCGAAGATGTTAGGACAGGGCAGACCTTTGAAACTGAGCTGTGCTCCGTCGGTTCCGCCACGGATAGGTTCCACGCGAGGAGGAACTCCGCTTTCCTGCATGGCTCTCAGCACGATGTCGATGACATGCATGTTGGGGTCTATCTTCTCCTTCATGTTGTAGTATTGGTCGTTGATCTCGGCCGTGCAGGTTCCCTCGCCGTATTTCTCGTTGAGTTTCTTGGCGCAGTCGGCAATGAATTTCTTGCGGTCTTCGAACTTGCTGCGGTCGTGGTCGCGGATGATGTAGCTGAGCTTGGCTTCCTCGCATCGGCTCTCGATGCCAATGAGGTGATAGAAACCCTGGTAGCCCTCGGTAGCCTCTGGCGTCTCGTCCTCGGGAATCATGTTCTGGAACTCTACGGCGAGTCGGCTGGCGTTCACCATCTTGCCCTTGGCATAACCGGTATGCACGCTCACGCCCTTGATCTTGATCTTGGCACCAGCGGCATTGAAGTTCTCGTATTCAAGGTCGCCCAAGTCGCCGCCGTCAACGGTGTAAGCCCAGTCGCAGGCAAACTTGTCTACATCGAAATGATGAGCTCCCATACCGATCTCCTCGTCAGGGTTGAAGCCTACACGTATGTCGCCGTGCTTGATTTCGTTGTGGTCGCGCAGATAGCACATCGCCTGTACGATTTCGGCAATACCAGCCTTGTCGTCGGCTCCCAGCAGAGTGGTGCCGTCTGTGACGATGATGTCTTCGCCCTTATGGGCTTTCAGCTCAGGGAACTTGCTCACGCTTGATATGATGCCTGGGCTCAGTTCGATGTCGTTTCCATCATAGTTGCGTATGATTCTTGCCTTGACATCTTTGCCACTTGCGTCAGGACTGGTGTCCATGTGTGAAATGAAGCCAATGGTAGGTGTTTCCTTCTTGGTATTGCCTTTCAGTGTGGCGTAGATGTAACCCATGTCGTCCATCTCCACATCACTGAGTCCTTCGTCCTCCAACTCCTTTTTTAGGTACTTGGCAAATTCCAACTGTTTCGAAGTGCTGGGCACACTGTCGGAGTCTTCGCTCGACTGTGTGTCGAATTTGGTGTAATTGATAAATCTTTCTACTAAGTCCATAATTTTGAAAATAGAACTTTCGCTGGGTTCAGAAGTTCTGGAGTTTAGCGGTTATGGAGTTAAGGCAATGGTCTTTTGCTGATACTTTGGCAGTAAAGGATATGGCTGTAACTTCTTTAACTTTTCTAACTTCTCTCACTTCCACCCTTGTGAAACTGCAGTTTTTTAATAAAATTAGTGACTCCGCTGGGATTCAAACCCAGGACCTTCAGAACCGGAATCTGACGCTCTATTCAGCTAAGCTACGGAGCCCTTATATATAATAAGGTATAGGAAACGTGCTGTACGTTGGCATATACGTGTGCAAAAATACAGATTTTATTTGAATTGACCAAATTTTGAATGAATAAAGTGAGTTCAGGTTGCTTTCTTTCGCCATTTGGTGAGGTATGAGAGCCGAAAAGTCGGAAAAGTTAGTAAAAAGTGCATAAAGTCTATACAAAAAGAAAGGAAAATGGATAAAATGATTAACAAAATATAAAAATATTGTTCAGAATAGTTGCAGTATGATAATATTTTTGTATCTTTGCACAGAATTTTAAATACTAATGCAAAAAATGAGTAAGCTTATAAAGCCTATCGGTTATCAGGCATTGCTGGACATGCGTCAGACCGAGATGGGAATCAAGTTGATAAAAGAGTTCTTCCAGCAGAACTTGGCTACAGAGTTGCGTCTTCGTCGTGTGACAGCACCTCTCTTTGTGTTGAAAGGTTTAGGTATCAATGACGACCTCAACGGTGTGGAGCGTCCTGTAACCTTCCCCATCAAGGATTTGGGCGACGCCCAGGCTGAGGTGGTTCACTCGCTGGCTAAGTGGAAGCGCCTTACCTTGGCGGAGTATGAGATAGAGCCTGGTTATGGCGTGTATACAGATATGAATGCCATCCGTGCCGACGAGGAGTTGGACAACCTTCACTCTCTCTATGTAGACCAGTGGGACTGGGAGGCAGTGATCGAGAAGAAAGACCGCACGTTGGCTTTCCTTCGCAATGTGGTTCGTCGCATCTATGCTGCCATTTTGCGCACTGAGTATCTCACCTGTGAGCATTATCCACAGATTAAGCCTTTCCTGCCCAAAGAGATTCACTTTATTCATGCCCAGGAGTTGTTGGATATGTATCCCGACAAGACTCCCAAGGAGCGTGAGGATGCCATCTGCGAGAAGTATGGTGCCGTATTCATCGAGGGAATCGGTTGCAAGTTGAGCGATGGAAAGAAGCATGATGGCCGAGCTCCCGACTACGATGACTGGAGTACGGTGGCTGAGAATGGTTTGCCAGGTCTTAATGGCGATATCCTGATCTGGTATCCTGTATTGGGCAGAAGTTTCGAGTTGAGTTCCATGGGTATTCGTGTGGACAAGGAGAGTCTGTTGCGCCAGTTGAAGTTGGAAGGCAAGGAAGACCGCGAGAAACTTTATTTCCACAAGCAGTTGCTTGGCGGCAAGTTGCCATTGAGCATTGGTGGCGGTATCGGCCAGAGCCGTCTCTGTATGGTTCTGTTGCATAAAGCTCACATCGGCGAGATTCAGGCAAGTATATGGCCTGAGGAAATGCGCGAGGAATGTGAGAAAGCGGGAATGTCGCTGATTTAAGGAGATTTTTTAAAGAGTTAAAGGAGTTAAGGAATAACTCCTTTAACTCCCGATAAACCATCATGTCATCACCAGCTTCAGCGTATTGCAAAGCTTGTCCAAGGCAGGGTTTTCCTTTCTCATATTCTCCAGCACCTCTCTCTTGTTGAGAATCTTTTTGACTTCCTCTTTGTGAGAAAGTCGGTAGGAGATGACGATGTTGGTGTTGTGCAACCCCCGAACCAGTGTGTTTCTGATTCTGTTTTTAATGTTTTGCATGTCGTCGAGCAACAGTTGGTTGTCGGCGACAATTTCTATGTTAGGGCATTTCGTCAGCTTGGGCTTGATGGCCTGCATACGGTGCGACAGACCTATGAGTTCTTTGTTGTTCTGTGCCATGCGTACGCACATGCCCGTCCACTGATACTGCAGGGCGTCTTCGTTGAATTCGCATTGTTCGGAGTCATCAGTGCTTCTGATGGCTTTCACGTCGGCGGTAGGGTTCAACTGCTGTTTTACCATCTCCATGTTTTTCTTCAGGTTGCTGAAGGTCATGCCGATGGTTCCCAGTTTGACGGCGCCTTTGCTGATGGGTTTTACTTGATGTTTGTTATTGGCAGCCTCGTTGTTGGTTTCGTTTTCCGAAGCATGAAGGGGCTGGACAGCAGTCTGAGGAGTTTTTTCGTTGCTCTCCTCACCGTTGCCTTTAAGCTCAGCACCTGCACCCTGAATGGCAGGCTTCAGCTGGGCTATGATTTTCTGAAACAGGGATTTTAATCTATTGGGCGTACGCCCCGCACTCGGAATGTCTTTGTCCTCGGGCTGGGTGATCTGTCCGATCTCTATCAGTGTGAGCTCCACCAGCAGTCGTTTGTTTGAACTCTGTCGGTAGTTGATGTCACATTTGTTGGCTATCTGCAGCGCCTTATATAAGAATGGTGTAGGCGCCTTCTGAGCCTGTTGCTGATATTTGGCTTTCTGAGCCTCGCTGGTTTCCAATAGGGGAAGCGTCTTGGCATCTTTCGCCATCAGCACGTTACGTACATGCTGTGCCAGACCCAGTATCATGTTGCCACCGTCGAATCCCTTGTCCAAGATGCCGTTTAGCAGGAGCATCATCTCCGACACGTTGTTCTCCAGTGCACAGTCTATCAGCTTGAAGTAATTGTCGCTGTCCAGCACGTTGAGGTCTTCTGTCACCTTCTGATAGGTCAGGTTTCCCTGGCAGAAACTCACCGCCTGGTCGAATATCGAGAGAGCGTCGCGCATACCTCCGTCTGCCTTTTCGGCTATTACTGCCAGCGCCTGCTCCTCGTAGCTGATGCCTTCCTTCTCAGCCACCATCTTGAGGTGGTTGATGGTGTTGGGCACGGTCATGCGCTCAAAGTCGTATATCTGGCATCGGCTCAGGATGGTAGGCAGAATCTTGTGTTTCTCGGTGGTGGCGAGGATGAAGATGACGTGCTGTGGTGGCTCCTCCAGTGTCTTAAGGAAGGCATTGAAGGCTGCAGAGCTGAGCATGTGTACCTCGTCGATGATAAACACCTTGTACTTTCCGATCTGTGGCGGTATGCGCGTCTTCTCCATCAGCTCCTTGATGTGGTCCACACCATTGTTGCTGGCGGCGTCGAGCTCAAAGATGTTGTACGACCGCTGTTCGTTGAACGACTTGCAGCTCTCGCACTCGTTGCATGCCTCGCCGTCCTCCTTGGGGTGCTCGCAGTTGATGGCCTTGGCGAAGATGCGTGCACAGGTGGTCTTTCCTACACCTCTTGGACCGCAGAACAGATAGGCATGAGCCAGCTTGCCGCTCTTCACGGCATTCTTGAGCGTTGTGGTCAGAGCGCTCTGTCCTACAACCGAATCAAAGGTCATCGGACGGTACTTTCTTGCAGAAACAATATATTCTTCCATTATTTTTTCTTAAATGATGATGCAAAGATAACAAAAAAATATTATCTTTGCAAACAAATTCATAAATTAATGAGCAGAAGATTGAGTATAATATGGAACTACCTCTCTCATTATAAGTATCTTATAGTGATTGTGGTGGGCGTGCTGGTGGTCGGTTTCATCGACGACAACAGCATCATGCAGCATATAAAATATAAAGTTCAGATCCATAACCTGCAGTTGGAGATAGACAAGTACACCACTCTCTATCAGAATGACATCCAGATGTGGCATGAGATGAATCATGGCGGCAGGGCTTACGAGCGGATAGCCCGTGAGCGCTATTTCATGAAGGCAGATGACGAGGATATTTTTGTGCTGAGTACTGATTTACCGAATAATGACAACGAACAAGACAATGAAACAACTGAATAAGATTCAAACATCTATTTTTATATTAGGAGGAGTGTTGATGGTGATAGGCGCAGGCTGCTTCGCCTTCGGTTATATGATTTATCCCCAGCTGACCCTTTACACCAGCTGGCTTTTCCTCTTGGGCACGGTAGCTTTCAGCGTGATGCAATCGATGCAACTCTATGAAGGCTCGTCGCAGGTGGTTCACCGTCTGAAGCGCATTCAGGCAGTGGCCGACATCTTCTTCGTGCTGTCGGGCATCTCGATGGTAGATACAGTCTATGCCTTTGCCCGCAACTGGTTTTCCAACTACGAGACCTATATCACCTATTTCTATAACAAGTGGGTGGTGTTTCTGTTGGTGGCAGCCCTCATCGAATTGTACACCACACATCGTATTTCGCATGAATTGAAAAAGGAAGAATGCAAATAAAACCTAAATACATGCAATATTCAATTAAATAGCATAAATTTTTTTTCGTACTTCAATTTAACATTGTACTTTTGTTAGCCGAAATAGAAAACAGCTTATGAACAAGATATTTTACGCATTTATTTCCTTATTGGCGTTGACATCGTGTGCCAACAGTTACGACATAACCGGAACTTCCAATGTGAGCACGCTGGACGGACGTATGCTCTACCTGAAAGTTTTGCAGGACGCAGCGTTCAAGAGCGTCGACTCCTGTGACGTCGTTCACGGACAGTTCCACTTCAACGGCACACTTGATTCTGTAAGAATGGCCAATATCTTTATGGACGATGAGCCCGTGTTGCCCCTTGTTCTGGAGAGCGGAGCCATCACGGTCAAGCTTGACGATACACAGCAGGTGGTAAGCGGAAGCCCTCTCAACGACAAGTTGTTTGGTTTCTTCAAGAAATATCAGCAGCTGCAGAACCAGCAGCGCGAACTTGTGCATAAGCACGACCAGGCCATCATGAATGGAAGCGACATGAACGTCGTGACCCGTCAGCTCACAGCTGAGGCCAACCGCCTGGCTGAACAGGAAGACAAGTTGGTGACTACTTTCGTGACCGATAACTTCGACAATGTGCTCGGAGCAGGCGTCTTCTTCCTCGTCACAATGGGCAATCAGTATCCCATGCTCACCCCATGGATAGAGGACATCATGAGCAAGGCCACTGACCATTTCAAGAACGACTCTTATGTAAAGGACTATTATCAGAAGGCTCAGGAGAACGAGCAGATCATGAACGGAACCCGCGATATGCAGCCCGGAGCTCCTGCCGTGTCAGCCCAGCCTGCGCCCGAAGCAACGCCAGCGCCTACACCCAACGACCTGGCGCGTCCTACCATTCCAGAAAAAAAAGAATAACCAGGTATGAAAACATTGATTAAAAATGGAACTATCGTCAACGAGGGAAAGACATTCCGAGGATACCTCGTTGTCGATGGCGAACAGATAACACATATTTATAATGGCGAAGAAGCACCTCGTGGCAGTTTCGACAAGACAGTCGATGCCTCGGGGTGTTTTGTTATGCCAGGAGTGATCGACGACCATGTGCATTTCCGTGAGCCCGGACTCACCGCCAAGGCCGACATCGAGAGTGAGAGCAGGGCCGCAGCCTTTGGCGGCGTCACCTCTTATTTCGACATGCCCAACACGGTGCCTCAGACCACTACACTCGAAGCCCTGGCCGACAAGACGGCTCTCGGCAGCCAAAAAAGTCATGTCAACTATGCCTTCTTCTACGGCGCCACCAATGACAATGTGGAGAGTTTCTCCCAGTTGGACCGTCATCGCATTCCCGGTATCAAGCTCTTCATGGGCTCCAGCACTGGCAATATGCTTGTCGACAAGGCTGAGTCGCTGCGCCGCATCTTCCAGGCAGCTCACGATCTCGACTTGCCCTTGATGGCTCATTGCGAGGATACCGACATCATCAACAGCAATATGGCAGCCTTCAAGAAGCGGTATGGCGACGACCCCGCGGTGGAGTTTCATCCCGCGGTACGCAGCGAACAGGCCTGCTATGAGAGTAGTCGTCTGGCTGTGCAGCTGGCCCATGAGTATGGCACTCGTCTGCATATCGCTCACGTCACAACGGCTCGCGAGCTCGACCTCTTTACGCCAGGTTCCTCGGTGACGGGCGAGGCTGTCATTGCCCACCTCTATTTCACCGAGGCGGATTATGCTACCAAGAAGGCGCTCATCAAGTGCAACCCTGCCATCAAGACCCTGTCCGACCGCACGGCATTGCGCAAGGCTCTGACTGACGGCAGAATCGCCACCATAGGTACCGACCATGCTCCCCATGAGTGGAAAGACAAGCAGGGAGGTTGCGCCAAGGCTGCCTCGGGCATGCCGATGGTTCAGTTCTCCTTGGTCACCATGCTCGAACTGGTAGACGAGGGCGTGCTTACCCTCGAGCGGATGGTAGAGCTGATGGCTCATCAGCCTGCTCGTCTCTTCGAAGTACAGAAGCGTGGTTTCCTGCGCGAGGGTTATCAGGCCGATATCGTCATCGTTCGTCCCCATGCTCCCTGGACACTGACTCGCGACCAGATTCAGAGTAAGTGCAGGTGGAGTCCTATGGAGGGCCACGAGTTCCAGTGGCGAGTGGAGCAGACCTTCTGTAATGGCCGTCTCGTCTATGACAAGGGCGCCTTCGATGCCTCTGTTAAGGGACAGCCCATTCTGTTCAGAAGATAAATCCAGAAGCAAAATTCAGGAGGCGTTAAGAAGTTAATACTGATGCCTTGAGGGAATGTTTAATGTTTAAAGTTTAAAGAATGCACCCGCAGGTCCTCACATACGATATAGACGAAGTAGTACCCTACATCAACTGGCTTTATTTCTATCATGCCTGGGGCATGAGTGGTAAGCCTTTGGCCGAGAAACAGCGGCTGCGCGATGAGGCTTCCGCCATGATGCAGTCGTGGCAGGGGCGTTATCGCACCCATGCGATCTTTGCCCTTTACTCAGCCAATGCCGACATGGACGACCTGCTGTTTTATGCAGATGACACAGCCGATGCCAGGTTCACCCGCATTCCGCTGTTGCGCCAGCAGCATCCAGTGGCTGCCGGAAGCCCCAATCTCTGTCTTGCCGATTTCGTGCGTCCTCTTTCAGGCGGCGTGCGCGACAGGGTGGGGTTGTTTTGTGCCTCCGTCGAGGCAGGAGTGCTGGAGGCTTACAGGGGCGACGATTATCAGTCTATGATGGCACAGGTGCTGAGCGACCGCCTTGCCGAGGCCACGGTCGAGAAGATGCACTTAGAGGTTCGTCGCCACTTCTGGGGCTATGCTCCCCATGAGCATCTTACGATGGAGCAGCTTCATCGTGAGGAATATCAGGGCATCCGTCCTGCCGTGGGCTATCCGTCGTTGCCTGATGTCAGCGTCAACTTCGAACTCGACCAGCTTCTCACCATGTCGCAGATTGGCATCCGGCTTACCGAGAGCGGCATGATGATGCCCCATTCCAGTGTGTCGGGACTGATGTTCGCCCATCCTCAGGCCCATTATTTCGACCTGGGCAAGATTGACGAAGAACAGTTGCGCGACTATGCGCGTCGCCGTGGCATCCCCGTTGAGTTGATGCGCCGTTATTTACAGAGTAGTTTGATTAAGAAATGATAGCACGCATATATATATGGATTCTCTTGGGTACCCTTTTGCCTTATCTGTGGTGCTTCTGTCATGAGCTGCGCCGCTACTGTTTGGCGAGGCGCTTGTTGCTTTGGCTTCCGGCATCCGTCGTCATTGGCTATAGTGGCTATTTAGCGCTACAGCCCAACTTCGTGCCCGACCGTCCGGTGCTTGTCGACGTGTGGTTTGTCGTCATGGCGCTGTTTGCCGTTCCCGTCTTCGTCTATGCCCTGTTCAGTTTTGTAGGCTGGTGTGTGATGAAGGCACTCAAGGGCAGGCGCAACTGGGGTCGACTCATAGGTCTTGTCATGGGCCTCCTGTCCGTCGGCGTTTTCCTTTATGGCTTCACTTATGGCTTCCGTGAGCTGGAAGTGAAGCGCGTCACCATAGCTGTGCCCCAGCTTCCTGCCAGTTTCGACGGCTATCGCATTGTTCTCTTCAGCGATTTCCATGCTGGATCCTATTACGGTTGGCGCAGCGATCTGCCACAGCGTGATGTCGACAGCATCAATGCCCAGCATCCCGATATGATTTGTTTCACTGGCGACATTCAGAACACCCGTCCGTCCGAGCTCAAGCCTTACGTCAGGATGCTTTCCTCCCTGCGTGCCAAGGACGGCGTATACAGTGTGCTGGGCAATCATGACTACAGCTATTATGTGAAAGCCGACTCGCTCACCTGTCTCAGGCAGGAGCAGGAGACTCGCAGGCTGGAATGGCAGATGGGATGGCATCTGCTTCTCAACGAGCACGCCGTGGTGCATCGCGGTTCCGACTCCATCTATGTTGCGGGCACAGAAAACTTCAAGAAACCTGCTCATGCCAATGTGGCAAAGGCGCTTCGGGGCATCCGTCCAGGCCACTTCGTCCTGATGCTTCAGCACATCCCCACGCAGTGGGAGGACATGGTTCCTTCGCGCATCAACCAGGTGTATGGCAGGAAAGGCGAGGTGTTGGTGGCGCCGCAGCTCACTCTGAGCGGCCACACCCATGCCGGACAAATATCCGTGTTCGGATTACGTCCCACGATGTTTGCTCCCTATGACTATGGCCTCTATGAGCGCGAGGGCTGTCAGCTCTTTACCACCGCCGGCTTAGGTGGTGTGGTTCCCATCCGTGTCGGTTCCACCGCCGAGATTGTGGTTGTCACACTGAAATCCCTTAACTTCTCGAACGACCGAAGGGAGTGATAACTTCCTTTAACTTCTCTAACTTCTCAAAAAAAATAACTTTCCACGAAAAAAATCATTCAAAAAAATATTGAACCACAAATGAAGTATCTGTATCGCATTTATCAGTTGTTGATTTGTCTTCCAATCCTTTTGGTGGCAAGCATTTTGACCAGTGTCATCACAGTCTTGGGCTGTATGTTGGGTAATGGCCATTTCTGGGGCTATTATCCTGGCAAGTTGTGGTCGCAGTTGTGGATCCGTCTTCTCCTGCTGCCCGTCAAGGTAGAAGGCAGGGAACATCTGCAGAAGAATCAGAGCTACGTGTTCGTGGCCAACCATCAGGGGTCATTCGACATCTTTTTGATTTATGGCTTCTTAGGTCGTAACTTCAAGTGGATGATGAAGAAGGCGCTCCGCAAGGTGCCCTTGGTAGGTATTGCCTGCCAGTATGCCCATCACATCTTTGTCGACAAGAGCGGCCCTTCCAAGATACGTGCCTCTTACGACAAGGCCCGCGAGGAACTACAGGAAGGAATGTCATTGGTAGTCTTCCCCGAAGGTGCCCGCACCTTCACAGGTCACATGGGTGTGTTCCGTCGAGGAGCCTTCATGTTGGCAGACGAGTTGCAGTTGCCCGTCTGTCCGCTCACCATCAACGGCAGTTTCGATGTGAAGCCGCGCATGAAGGACATGTATTGGATTTTCTGGCATCCTCTTCGTCTTACTATTCACGAGCCCATCCAGCCGATAGGCAAGGGTGCCGAGAATATCAAAAACCAGATGACAAAGAGTTACGACGCTATCATGTCTGGGCTCGTCCCCGAGTACCAGGGTTTCGTCGAGAATCCTGACCAGTAGTATGCTGCTATAAAAGATGATTTGACCTGTACACACGTTCTTTTTCCTCTTTGTCTTTAATTGCCTTGCTGCTATAAAAGACATGATTCGACGTGTACGGTTGGCACGGGCTGAAAGCCCCTATAAGCAGCACGCCCTGAAAGGGCAGAAGCTCATAGCCCAGGGCAGCGCCCTGGGTTATCATGAACGCAAACCTGTCGCCCTGTAAGGGCAAAAGCTTTACATATCGCAACGGTTTTTCCATTTTTATTAGGTGTATTTTAAAGCTTTTGCCCTTACAGGGCGCATTGCTGACTGACATTATACCCAGGGCGCTGCCCTGGGCTAAGAGCTTCTGCCCTTTCAGGGCGTGCTGCGTAATTCCATCCGTACAGGTCGTTTTTTTCCTATACTATATAAATTTTTTCTTAAGCCTATAAAAGTTCCGTTCAGAGCCTATAAAAGTTCTGTTCAGAGCCTATAAAAGTTCCGTTCAAAGCCTTTGAATGTGCGTTCAAAGCCTTTGAATGTGCGTTCAGAGCCTTTGAATGTCCGTTCAAAGCCTTTGAACAGAGATTTCAATGTGGTTTCAGGGTAAACGCATCAAACTTTTCACCTTTTAACATATAGATATTAATGTTGTATCTTATTGAATATTAACTATTTATATTTGCTTATACCAAAAATATTTTGTATC
>ERZ506949.86-NODE-86-length-34230-cov-8.98604_pt1 | contig 34230 bp, 28 predicted proteins | sample MGYA00512573_ERZ506949 | MGnify/ENA metagenome assembly ERZ506949 | reverse complement strand
AGCTTTAAAAATCAAGGCAATACATAAAGCTTTTGCCCTTACAGGGCGCCTTGCCAATTGCTATAATACCCAGGGCGATGCCCTGGGCTAAGAGCTTCTGCCCCTTCAGGGCGTGTGGGGCTAACATTCGAACTTCTGTTAAATAAGTGTGAAGAAAAACCGTATCATGTCGGCCGTTTAACGGCTTTTCGCACGATTTTGAATTGTTTTCGGTCGATTTTAAGACGTTTTCAGCACTTGCAACCGTCACTTTTTATTCTTAAGCACGTTTTTAGACTATTTATACACGAAATATAGCATTTTAGTCACAATTTTAGCCATTTCATGAAAATAATTAAAAAAATACTTGCATTTTAATAAAATTAATTATATCTTTGCCCCCGTCTAAGAAGAAGTTTAAAACCTATCCTATTGGACGGCAGATTATCCATTAAGGAGATTTGCATAACATACTATTATTAACTTTTAATTTCAGAGAGTATGAAAAAATTATTGGTTATGGCAGCCATGGTGCTGTCTTCAGTAGGTGCTTTTGCACAGTATTCAGCAGGCGACATCACTATTCAGCCTAAGATTGGTTTGAACATTGCTTCTGTTGGTGGCGACGTTGACGGCGACTACAAGGCAGGTTTGGCTGTTGGTGCCGAGGCAGAATATCACGTTTCTCCATTGATTGGTGTTAGCGCTGGTCTTCTTTATTCTCAGCAGGGATGCAAGTGGTCAGTAGAAAATGTTGATGTCAAGTGGAAGCCAGCTTACCTCAACATCCCTATCCTTGCCAACTTCTATGTTGCCAACGGTTTGGCATTGAAGGCTGGTGTTCAGCCAGGTTTCATGGTTGCAAAAGACGATGCAGAAAATGTTAATACATTCGACTTCTCTGTACCAGTAGGTATTTCTTACGAGTACATGAACATCTGCCTCGATGCTCGTTACAACATCGGTTGCACCAAGGTAGACAAAGATGTTAAGGGCTGCAACTCTGTTTTCCAGGTAACACTGGGTTACAAGTTCAAGCTCTAAGCTTTAGCGATGGTCCATGACAGGCATTTCTCAGTAGAGCCTGTCGCTTATTCATAGAGATGCCCCCGCAGACTCTTCCCCACATCAAGGAAAGTCTGCGGGGGCTCTGTTTTTATAGCTCGTTAAGAGAGCATTAGTAAACTTTAGCAATGAAGTCTTGGCTGTATCAACAGAAAGTAGTATTTTTGCAGAGCAAAAAACAACAACAAAACAAAAAAGGAAATGAATATATTAGTGACAGGAGCCAACGGACAGCTCGGCAACGAGATGAGAATCGTGAGCAAGAACACCACAGACCACTATCTCTTCACCGACGTGAACCAAGTGGAAGGCGTGGAAACCACATACCTCGACATTACAGACATGGACGCCATACGCAAGATGGTGAGCGAGAACCACATAGACGCCATCATCAACTGTGCGGCATGGACCAATGTGGATGCCTGCGAAAACGACGAGAAGTTGGCAGCACTTGCAGAGAAACTGAATGCCGATGCTCCAGAGAACCTTGCCTTGGCAATGAAGGAGACAGGCGGACTGCTCGTGCAGATTTCCACCGACTACGTCTTTGGCAAGGAACCATACAATGTACCTTGCGGACCCCAGCAGAAGGGAACTCCTACAGGCGTATATGGTACAACCAAGCTTCACGGCGAACAGAAAATCATGGCAAGCGGTTGCCAGTATGTCATCATCCGCACCGCATGGCTCTACTCTGAGTTTGGCAAGAACTTCTGCAAGACTATGCTCAACCTCACTGCCACAAAGCCACAGTTGAAGGTAGTGTTCGACCAGTGCGGAACTCCTACCTATGCTCTCGACCTGGCCAACGCCATCCTCACTGTCATAGACAAGATAAAGTCGGCCGACGACAAGAGCAAATACACCGGCATCTATCATTTCTCTAACGAGGGAGTGTGCTCCTGGTACGACTTCACACAGATGATAGCCCGCATAGCCGGACACACACAGTGCGACATACAGCCCTGCTACAGCTCGGAATATCCTTCGCCAGTGGCCCGTCCTGCCTACTCCGTGCTCGACAAGCGAACCATCAAGGAAACCTTCGGCGTGAAAGTGCCCTACTGGATTGACTCGTTACAGCAGTGCATTGCAAACCTCCTTAAGTAACATTTTAAATAATAAATATAATGAAGCGAACCATCATCATCACAGGCGGCGCCGGTTTTATCGGCTCACACGTTGTCCGTCTGTTCGTGAACAAATATCCCGAGTATCACATCATCAACCTCGACAAGCTGACTTATGCAGGCAATCTGGCCAACCTCAAGGACATCGAGGACAAGCCCAACTACACCTTTGTGAAGGGCGACATCTGCGACTTCGAGCTGATGCTCAAGTTGATGAACGACTATCAGGTAGACGGCATTATCCATCTGGCTGCAGAAAGCCACGTAGACCGCTCTATCAAGGATCCATTCACCTTTGCACAGACCAACGTGATGGGAACACTCTCGCTCCTGCAGGCAGCAAAGACCTACTGGGAGAGTCTGCCCGAAGGCTATGAGGGCAAGCGCTTCTACCACATTTCTACCGACGAGGTGTATGGCGCCTTGCAGATGACACATCCCGAGGGCGTGGCAGCACCATTCTCCACCAAGGCATCAAGTGGCAAGAACCACGAGGCTTATGGCGAGGAGTTCTTCGTAGAAACCACCAAGTACAATCCCCATTCTCCCTACTCGGCTTCCAAGGCCAGCAGCGACCACTTTGTACGTGCTTTCCACGATACTTACGGCATGCCTACCATCGTGACCAACTGCTCCAACAACTATGGTCCTTACCAGTTCCCAGAGAAGCTCATCCCTCTCTTCATCAACAACATACGCCATCGCAAGCCTCTGCCCGTCTATGGCAAGGGTGAGAACGTGCGCGACTGGCTCTACGTGGTAGACCATGCCCGTGCCATCGATGTCATCTTCCACGAAGGAAAGATGGCTGAGACCTATAATATCGGAGGTTTCAACGAGTGGAAAAACATTGACATCATCAAGGTGGTTATCAAGACCGTAGACCGTCTTCTCGGTCGCAAGGAGGGCGAAGACCTCGACCTCATCACTTACGTCACCGACCGAAAAGGCCACGACATGCGTTACGCCATCGATTCACGCAAATTGCAGCGCGAATTGGGTTGGGAACCAAGTCTGCAGTTCGAAGAGGGCATCGAGAAAACCGTGAAATGGTATCTCGACAACCAGGAATGGATGGACAATGTAACCTCTGGCGACTATCAGAAATATTACGAGAACATGTACGGCAACAAATAAATTTGTCAAGCCAAGGCGTGAAAAATTTTGATTTTTTACGCATTAAGACATAAGTTTGAGCATTACGCATAAAAAATTGAGCTTTGAACATTGAATCATTATGAGAAAACAAATAACTCTCATAATGCTCAATATTCAAAGCTCAAAACTTTTGTGCTTTATAACGCTTTGGCTTTATCCTTCACGGAAGAAGTCGAAAGCCTCTTTGATTTCGTCGATGGTGGCACTTTGGTTGATGCGAATATCACCGATTCCACCCAGCAAGGTAAAGTTGATGATGCCATCCTGATTTTTCTTGTCATGGCGCATCAGTTCTATCAGTTCGTCGTAGTCATCGCAGGTGATAGGAAGCGAGCCATAGTTTTCCTTGATGAAGTTCACCGTCTGTCGCATCTTCTCCGTAGGGAATCCCGTCTTCACCACACTCAGATAGAGTTCCGGAATCAGTCCGAACGCCACAGCATAGCCGTGCAGAACAGGCTTGCGTTTCAGTGCCCAGCTTTCAAAGGCATGACCGAAAGTATGTCCCAAGTTGAGCGCCTTGCGGATGCCGTGCTCATGAGGATCCTGCTCTACGATGCGCTCCTTTACCGCCACGCTATCGCCCACCATGCGTTGCAACTGCTGCAAGTCGGGATGAGCCAGGTCGAAGCCAACCAACTCCGCCCACATTTTTTCGTCCGAAATCAAACCATGCTTCAGCATCTCGGCATAGCCCGAACAGATGTTCTCGGCATCGAGCGTGCGCAGGAACTCTGTATCGAGAATGACAAACTTGGAGTCGCAGAACACGCCTATCTCGTTCTTCAGTCCACCGAAGTTGATACCCGTCTTTCCTCCCACCGAAGCATCCACCATCGAGAGGAGCGTAGTGGGGATATTGATGAAGTTGATGCCACGCTTGAAAGTTGCTGCGGCAAAGCCACCCAAGTCGGTAACCATTCCACCACCCAGGTTTATCATGCACGAATGGCGCGATGCACCGCCCTCGCCCAACGACTTCCATACGTGTACCATCGTGTCGAGGTCTTTGTGCGTATCGGTAGCACCAATGGTAATGACCTTCGCATCCCTGAGCGAGAAATAATTTTTCACAACAGGCCAGCACTTGACAACTGTGGTTTCGTCGGTAAGCACAAAAATCTTGTCGTGCTCGCACTCTGCCAAGGCTTCGGCTATCTCACTTTCGAGATTGGTAGAAATGATGACTCTCTGACTCATAAATTTATCAATATATTATAAATAATGTAATTCTTGCGTGCAAAGGTACGTATTTTTCTGCATTTTGATGCAAAAGAACACACTTTTAGCATTCTTTTCACACATTTTAGACTAAACCTTATCACAAAGGATGCGTCTAAGCTATCAAGTGAACAAAAAAAACTATAAAATACAGAAATGAGAAAATCAGTACTCACCCTGCTCCTGCTATTCATCGCCATGATGATGCAGGCACAGCAACACCTCATCACGGGTGCCATTATCGACAAGGGAACCAACGACCCTGTCGAGGCATCGACCGTACAACTGCTGCGCGCGGACAGCACCTATATCTCAGGCGCCATCAGCGACGAGAATGGACTCTTCAGCCTTCAGGCTCCCGAAGACGGCAGTTATCTGCTCAAGATAACCAGCGTAGGATACAAGCCCACCGTAAGGCGCATCATGATGACCCAGGCCAAAGACCTCGCCATGGGCAAGATAAACATCAACGCAGAGGCCATCATGCTCAAGGCCGCCACCGTCACGGCCATGGCCAAGAAAGTGGTGCTCAAGGAAGACACCTTCGTGTACAACTCTGCGGCTTATCGCACACCCGAAGGCTCCACCATCGAAGAACTCGTGAAGCGCCTGCCTGGTGCTGAGGTGAGCGACGACGGAAGCATCAAAATCAACGGAAAGGAAGTGAAGAAGATCCTCGTAGATGGCAAGGAGTTCATGACCGGCGACACCAAGACGGCCCTGAAGAACCTGCCCACCAGCATCATCGACAAGATCAAGGCCTACGACGAGAAGAGCGACCTCGCTAAGGTGACGGGCATCGACGACGGAGAAGAGGAAACCGTGCTCGATTTCGGCATCAAGAGAGGCATGAACAAGGGACTCATCGCCAATATGGACCTCAGCATAGGCACCAAGCAACGATACAGCGAACGAGGCATGGCGGCTTATTTCAACGACCGCAACCGACTCATGATGTTCGCATCTGCCAACAACACCAACGACATGGGATTCCCCGGAGGTGGAGGCCCTGGCGGATGGGGATTCAACAAGCAGGGACTCAACGCCTCGAAGATGCTGGGTCTGAACTACAACTACGAGAACAAGGATAAGCTCAAGATGGACGCCTCGCTGAGATGGAACCACAGCGATGGAGACATCAGCAGCACGGTGGCTTCCGAGAACTTCGTGAGCCAGAACTCGTCTTTCTCGAACAGCCGTGCCAAGAACTTCTCGCGCAGCAACAGCTGGGACGGACGTTTCCGCCTGGAATGGAAACCCGACACAATGACCAATATCATGTTCCGTCCATCCTTCACCATCAAGAGCAGCGATGCACTGGCACGAAGCTTGTCGGCACAGTTTAATGCCGATCCTTACCAGATCACCAACGACCCGCTCGAGGACGCAGCACGTGCCGAGCTGGGACTTGAGGACGTAAGCACAAGCAAGAGTCTGTTGCAGCAGGCTGGAGCTCTCGTCAACCTGCAGTCGTCGAACAGCATCAGCTATAGCGAGTCTGAAAATCTGAAAGGCATGTTGCAGTACAATCGCCGACTCAGCGCCATGGGACGCAACATCACCGTGCGCACCGATGCCAGCTACGGCAAGACCGATGCCAACAGCCTCTCACTCACCAATGCCTACATGTACCTTGTAGATGTGGCCAACGGCAACGAGACCGACCACTACAACACTTATCGTTACAACGTGACGCCTACCCGCAACTACAGCTACTCTCTGCAGGCCACCTACAGTGAGCCGCTCTGGCGTGCCACCTTCCTGCAACTGAGCTATAAGTTCACCTACAAATACTCGAAGACCGACCGTTCCACCTACAACTTCTCCGACTTCAGCGATGAGGAGGCAAACCAGTGGGCTTCCATCACTCCCGAGTATCGTGGATGGGGCAACTACTTGGGCACTCTGCGCTCGCCTCTCGACGAGTACTTCGACAGAGACCAGAGCCGATTCTCCGAGTACAAGAACTACATTCACGAGATGCAGCTCATGATGCGATTCGTCCGACCAAAGTACAACCTCAGCTTCGGAGCCATGCTCCAGCCACAGAGGTCGAACTTCATCTACGACTATATGGGGCAGCACATCGAAACGACACGCAACGTCACCAACTTCTCACCAGCCCTCGACTTCCGTTATCGTTTCAGCAAGGTGAGCAACCTGCGCGTCAACTATCGCGGAACCACCTCGCAACCCTCCATGACCGACCTGCTCGACATCACCGACGACAGCAATCCGCTCAACATCAAGAAGGGAAATCCGGGACTGAAGCCATCGTTCACCCACAACTTCCGACTCTTCTACAACGACTATATAGAGAAGCACCAGCGAGCCCTGATGACCTTCGTCAACTTCTCGATGACACGCAACAGCATCAGCGACATGGTGACCTACGACGACAAGACCGGTGGACGAACCACACAGCCCGAAAACATCAACGGCAACTGGAACGCACGAGGCGCCTTCATGTTCAATACAGCCATCGACAGCGCTGGCGTATGGAACATCAACACCTTCACCACCCTTGCCTATACCAATGCCGTGGGCTATCTGAGCCTCGACGGGAAGACCTCGCAGAAGAACACCACCAAGCAGACACAGGTGGGCGAGCGAATCGCCATGGGCTATCGCAACAACTGGCTTGAGGTCAACCTCAACGGAACCCTCAACTACAACCATGCCCGCAACAAGCTTCAGGCATCGAGCAACATGAACACCTGGCAGTTCTCTTACGGACCGAGCATCACAGCCACCATGCCCTGGGGCATGAGCCTGAGCACAGACCTGAGCCAGAGCAGCCGACGAGGATACAGCGACAAGTCGATGAACACCAACGAACTGGTATGGAACGCCCAACTCTCGCAAGGCTTCCTCAAGGGCAAACCCCTCACCGTGATGATCCAGTTCTACGACCTGCTGCACCAGCAGAGCACCTTGAGCCGTGCCCTTACTGCCATGGCCCGTACCGATACCGAGTACAACAGCATCAACTCTTATGCCATGCTCCACGTCATCTACCGACTGAATATCATCGGAGGCAAGCAGGCACGCGAGACGATGATGTATGGCGGACGCCCCGACTTCCGCGGACGCCCCTTCAATGGCGGACGACCTCCCATGGGACCACCTCCAGGAGGCGGACATCGCCGCTTCTAAGTTTAGAGAAGTTGAAAACCATATACATGATGCCCAGAACCATTCGTCATCGTTGGTTCTGGGCATATTTTTGTCTCATTGGCTCTAACATCTCTACACCTTTCCACATCCGTCAGTTTTAATTTTTATAAAATAATCTTTAAATAACTATAATTAAACAGAAAGAAAACTATAACGATACAAATATTTTCCTAACTTTGCAACCACTTTTTATTATAACAGAAATGAAACATCGTATTTTAAGCATGACAATGTCACTTTGCCTCGCCTGCACGATGGGAGCGCAAAGTGCCGAAAAGATTGTACCCATCAAGTATGGAAACATGGATAATTGGGTTATCAGAAACATCAAGGAATCAGGTATCATAGGCGGAAACAAGAAGGTGGTTTATGCCGTAGGTCCGTCGATGACCATCAATGGCAATACCCCCTACACCAACAAGGGCGGCTCGCCCTGGGGAACCTCCAATGTGCTTGCCCACGTGTCAGGCATCTATAAGACCAACAACTCGGTATATCGCGACAAGCACGAGAACGGCCATTGTGCCAAGCTCGTCACCCATATCGAGAAGGTGAAGGTATTGGGACTCATCAATATCAAGGTGCTTGCAGCAGGCTCGCTCTTCCTGGGCGACGTGCGCGAACCCATCACCGGAACCAAGGACGGTCCTAAGGCCATCAACTGGGGTATTCCTTTCACCCATCGTCCCAAGGCTGTGCGTTTCGATTATAAGACCCTGTTGCCCAACTCAGCCACCCGCATCAAGCAGAACGGCTTCAGCAGTGCATCGAAAGTGGCAGGACGCGACTATGCTGTCGCCATCCTCTATCTGCAGAAGCGTCACGAGGATGCCCATGGCAACATCACGGCCAAGCGTGTGGGCACCATGGTGGTGAAATACAGCAAGAGCACCAATGGATGGGTGAACGACGCCACCTACACCATCCACTATGGCGACATCCGACACATGGCAGGCTATAACGCCTCGCTCATGGGACTTCGTAATTGTGACTATGCTCGTAATAGCAAAGGCAAGAGCGTCATCATCAAGGAGACAGGATGGGCTTCGGCCAACGAGACCCCTACCCACCTCATCCTGCAGTTCTCTTCCAGTCATGGCGGAGCCTATATCGGAACGCCCGGCAACACGCTCTGGATAGACAACGTGGCACTCGTTTACTAACTGTTTATCACATATTAACACCCCTACACATTATTATATATAACACATGAAGCAGCTTCTACTCTCATGCCTTACATGCCTTCTCTTGCCTACTCTTGGTATGGCAGGGGAGGCTGACTCTACCTACACACCACATACCGGGATGGAAAAAGAGGAGGTAAAAATAGAAAAAAAGGTGGACGAAAATGTGGAAGCGAAGGTGGAAGCAAAAGCGGACGAGAAAAAGGCGGAAGTGAAGAAGGCGGACAAGAAGAAGAAATCGCTCATCACCCGTTTTCTCGACTACTTCAACGATGCCAACAAGAAGAACGACAAGCGGTTCGACTTCAGCATTATCGGAGGCCCACACTATGCCACCGACACCAAGTTGGGCTTAGGCTTAGTGGCAGCAGGCATCTATCGCTCCGACCCAGCCGACACGCTCCTCCTCCCCTCCAATGTGTCGCTCTTTGGCGATGTCAGCACGGTGGGCTTCTATCTGCTCGGTGTGCGCGGAACCCACATCTTCCCCCACGACCGTTACCGTGCCGTCTACACGCTCTATTTCTATTCCTTCCCCAGCAAGTTTTGGGGAATGGGATACGACATGGGCGACAACGACGACAACGAGAGCGACATGAAGCGATGGCAGGTGCACGTGAAGGGAAGCTTCCTGTGGAACCTTGGCAGCAACCTCTTCCTCGGTCCTTCCGTGGCCTACGACTACATCATCGGCAAGGACATCGAGCGCCCCGAGCTCTTGGCTGGAATGGACCGACATACCGACAACTATGGCGTGGGATTCACCTTCATGTTCGACAACCGTGACAACCTCACCTATCCCCACCGGGGTTATTACGTGAACCTCACCCAGATGTTCCGTCCGCGCTTCATGGGCAACGACTATGCCTTCAGCACCACCGAACTGCAGCTCAACGCCTACCAGCAACCCTGGCGAGGAGCCGTACTGGCCGAGGACCTTCGTTCCACACTCAACTTTGGCAATCCCTCGTGGGGTATGATGGCACAGACAGGAGGCAGCAATGCCCTGCGCGGATATTACGAGGGAAGATACCGCGACAAGCACATGATAGAAGCCACTGTCGAGCTTCGCCAGCACGTGTGGAAACGCAACTCGCTCACGGCATGGGTGGGTGCAGGAACCGTCTTCCCCAAGTTCAGCCAGATGAGAAGCCGCCACATTCTGCCCAACTTCGGACTGGGCTATCGATGGGAATTCAAGAAGAACGTCAACGTGCGTCTCGACTATGGTTTCGGCAAGGGCGGACAGAGAGGATTCCTCTTCAATATCAACGAGGCGTTCTAAAAGAAAACAACACACAACATGAAATCATTCAACAAAATCATATACTGGTATGCCGTCATCGCGCTTACCGTGCCCAATGTGGCCCTTTGTTTCACCGAGCACCTCAGCGCATGGGCAGCCCTTGCCAACACCGTGCTGCCCTTTGGTGTCTACATGGCTCTGATGAGCATCTGTCGCAAGCCGGGCAAGATGGTGTGGTGGCTCTTCCCCATCATCTTCTTTGCGGCTTTCCAGATCGTGTTGCTCTATCTCTTCGGCAAGGGCGTCATAGCCGTGGATATGTTCCTCAACCTCGTAACCACCAATCCTGGCGAGGCCATGGAGTTGCTCGACAACCTCATTCCTGGCGTGGCGAGTGTCTTCATCCTCTATCTGCCATTGCTCATCCTGGGCGTGGTGTCCATACGGAGCAAGAAGGCCCCTGTGCTGTCGGATGGATTCAGAAAGCGTTGTCGTCAGTGGGCAGCAGGCATAGCCGTGGTAGGCTGTGGCTGTATGGCTATGGCCTATCTCTCTGATACACAGCACGACAAAGGCGAGCACGATGTAACATCCGACGACCATCATGCCCCACACTATAGCGTGCTCAACGACCTCTACCCCGTCAACGTGTTCTATAACCTCTACCTTGCCGTTAAGCGCAACAACGCCTCCATCCACTACAAGGAGGCATCTGCCCGTTTCCGCTTCGATGCCAGGCCGTCCCATCCCGAGGACTCCTGCGAGGTCTACGTCATGGTGATAGGCGAGACGGCACGAGCCATGAACTTCAGTCTCTATGGTTATCAGCGCGACACCAATCCACGGCTCAGCAAGACCCCGGGACTGGTGACGTTCAGCGATGTCACCACCCAGTCGAACACCACCCACAAGAGTGTGCCCATGCTCCTCTCGCAGGCTTCGGCCTCCGACTTCGAGCGTCTCTTCCACGAGAAAGGCATCCTGCAGGCCTTCCGTGAGGCAGGCTTCCACACCGTGTTTCTGAGCAATCAGCGCCCCAACCACTCGTTCATCGACTTCCTGGGCGAACAGGCCGACCAGTGGCTCTTCCTCAAGACGGGCGATGCCAACCCCGCTGGCCGTGAGCTGGCCGAAGCCCCGGGCAAGGACGGCAACTACTATGACGCCGACCTGCTGCCCATCCTCGACAGGATACTGGCCCGAAAGCGCAAGAAGGAGTTCATCGTGCTCCACACCTATGGCTCTCACTTCAACTACATGGACCGCTATCCCCGACAGATGGCGCATTTCCAGCCCGACACGCATTGCGAGGCCAAGAAGGAGAACCGTCCCGACCTCATCAACGCCTACGACAACACCATCCGCTACACCGACCTTGTGCTCAGTGGGGTGATAGAGCGCCTGAGAGCACACGGAGGCATGAGCGCCATGCTCTATACGAGCGACCATGGCGAGAACATCTTCGACGACAGTCACAAGCTCTTCCTTCATGCTTCGCCCCGAGCTTCGGAGTACGAGTTGCATGTGCCCTTCCTGGTATGGACATCGCAGAGCTTCCAGCATCAGGAGCCAGCCGTGGCACAGGCCCTCTCCGCCAACCGCCACAAGCAGGCACAGAGCAGCCGTTCCGCCTTCCACACCATGCTCAATATCGGGGGCATCAGTACGCGCTTCCGCCAAGAGCACGAGTCGTTGGCGAGCTTGCAATATAAGCCAGCTCCCCTGCTCTACCTCAACGACCATAATGAGGCTATCCCACAGGCAGAATGTGGATTTTAGGCTATTGAACTTGCGAAAGTTCAATTAGGTTATTGAAGTTTCGCAAGTTTTTCCCCACACGCCCTGAAAGGGCAGAAGCTCTTAGCCCAGGGGTAATGGACACAAGCAGCACGCCCTGAAGGGGCAGAAGCTCTTAGCCCAGGGCAGCGCCCTGGGTAATTACGGCAGCAAACTTATCGCCCTGTAAGGGCAAAAGCTTTAAAACTCCTAACAATTTACAAAGCTTTTGCCCTTACAGGGCGCCTTGCTGATTGGCATTATACCCAGGGCGCTGCCCTGGGCTAAGAGCTTCTGCCCCTTCAGGGCGTGCTGCTTGCGGGCGATGCCCTGGGCTAAGAGCTTTTGGGCCTTCAGTCCGTACTTAAACCACTTGCGAAACTTGAGTTAGATTATAAAAACTTTCTCTTTTCCTTCTCTATATCAGTTTTTTGCTGTAATTTTGCACCCGAATAAGTCAATAACAGTAGAAAACAATGGACTCAACACGCAAAATCGAAAAAGTAAGTTTGCGCAACCTCCACATGGAGGATTACGACCAACTGGCGAAATCGTTCAAGCGGATTTATGCCGACTCGGACGTTTTCTGGACACGTTCTCAAATCAAAAAGCTCATTACCATCTTTCCCGAAGGTCAGGTAGTCATCATCGTCGACGACAAGATCGTGGGCTGCGCCCTCTCCATCATCGTCAACTACAACATGGTGAAGGGCGACCACACCTATGCCCAGGTGACAGGCAATGAAACCTTCAACACCCACGATGCCAACGGCAACATCCTCTATGGCATCGAGGTCTTCATCCACCCCGATTATCGTGGCCTCCGACTGGCCCGACGCATGTACGAATATCGCAAGGAGCTGTGCGAGAAGCTCAACCTCAAGGCCATCATGTTTGGCGGACGCATACCCAACTATCACAAGTATGCCGACCAGATGCGCCCCAAGGAGTACATCGAGAAGGTGCGCAGCCGTGAGATCTACGACCCCGTGCTCACCTTCCAGCTGTCCAACGACTTCCACGTGCGCCGTGTGATACGCAACTATCTGCCCAGCGACGAGGAGAGCGAACACTGCGCCACCCTGCTGCAGTGGGACAACATCTACTATCAGCCACCTACGGACTCCTATGTAGACCGCAAGCCCACCGTGCGCATCGGTCTCGTGCAGTGGCAGATGCGCCCCTATGCCTCCGTCGACGACCTCTTCGAGCAGGTGGAGTTCTTCGTCGATTCGGTGAGCGACTATAAGAGCGACTTCATCCTCTTCCCCGAATACTTCAACGCCCCTCTGATGGCTAAGTTCAACAATATGGGCGAGGCACAGAGCATCCGACAGATGGCACAGTACACCGAGCAGATACGCGACCGGTTCCGTGAGCTTGCCATCAGCTACAACATCAACATCATCACGGGCAGCATGCCTTACGTCAAGGACGACGGTGCCCTCTACAACGTGGGCTTCCTGTGCCGACGCGACGGAAGTGTGGACATGTACGAGAAAATTCATGTCACCCCCGACGAGCAGAAGTGCTGGGGTCTTACCGGTGGAAGCCACATCCAGACCTTCGACACCGACTGTGGCAAGATAGGCATCGTGATCTGTTACGACGTGGAGTTCCCCGAGCTCTCACGCCTCATGGCTCAAGACGGCATGCAGATACTCTTCGTGCCCTTCATGACCGATACCCAGAACGCCTACTCCCGTGTGCGTGTATGCGCCCAGGCCCGTGCCATCGAGAACGAGTGCTATGTGGCCATTGCGGGCAGTGTGGGCAACCTGCCCCGTGTGCACAACATGGACATACAGTATGCTCAGAGTGCCGTGTTTACGCCTTGCGACTTCGCCTTCCCCAACGACGGCAAGCGATCGGAGGCTACGCCCAACACCGAGATGATTCTCGTATCCGACGTTGACCTCAACCTGCTCAACGAGCTCCACACCTATGGTGCCGTGCGCAACCTGCGCGACCGCCGCAAGGACCTCTACGAGTTGAAGAAAAAGTAAAGATGTACAAGATCGACATATCGGAGCGCACGCTCCACTTCAAGCAGCCTGCCGGAACCTCACGGGGCGTCTACACCACCCGGCACAGTTATTACCTCACCCTCACCTCGGCAGAACATCCGGGCATCAGGGGCGTGGGCGAATGTGCCACCCTGCCCGACCTGAGCTGTGACGCCAAGCCCGAATACGAACTCACGCTCCGACAGGTGTGCCAGATGGTGGAACAGATGGGGCGCATACCCTACGACATGATACGTGCCTACCCCAGCATCACCTTCGGACTGGAGACCGCCTTTGCCGACTTCTTCCGTCAGTGCCCCGCTATCGATGTGCCGGCATGGGCGACGTATCTGGCAAGCCTCTACGACACGCCCTTCGCACGGGGCGAGGAGGGCATCACCATCAACGGACTGGTATGGATGGGCACCTACGATGAGATGCTCGCCCGACTGGAGGAGAAGCTGAAGAGCGGATTCCACTGCGTGAAACTGAAGATTGGTGCCATCGACTTCTTCAAGGAGCTCGACCTCATCAAGCGCATACGCCAGGTGTACAGCAAGGAGCAGATAGAGCTGCGCGTGGATGCCAACGGTGGCTTCACGCCCGAAAATGCCATGAGCCGACTGGAAGCCCTGGCACAGTACGACATCCACTCCATAGAGCAGCCCATACGCCAGCACCAGTGGCCCAAGATGGCAGCCCTGTGCCGTGAGTCGCCCCTGCCCATCGCCCTCGACGAGGAGCTCATCGGCGTGAACGTGCGATCGATGAAGCAGGCATTGCTCGACACCATACGCCCTCAGTACATCGTGCTGAAGCCCTCGCTCCACGGAGGTATCTACGGATGCCGCGAATGGATACAGATGGCAAGCGAACGGGGCATCGGAAGCTGGATCACATCGGCCTTGGAGAGCAACGTGGGGCTTAGTGCCATCGCCCATTTCTGCGCCAAGACTTATGGTCCCGGAGTCTCCATGCCTCAGGGCCTTGGCACCGGTCAACTCTTCACCGACAACATTCCCATGCCCCTGCAGATCAAGGGAGAGAAGATCTTTGTCATTCAAGTTTAGCAAGTTCAGGAGTTAAGGAGTTAAAGGAGTTAAGACAATAGTCTTTGTGGGTGTATTCATTAAGCTGTTGTCTTAACTCCTTTAACTCCTTTAACTCCTGAAAATTAACTCCTGAAAAATTAAAATTCCCCTTATGGAACTGAACGAATTTCTTGCCGAATGGCACAATGACAACCCCCGCATTCTGGTACACACCAGCGGCTCTACGGGCAAACCCAAGCCCCTGATGGTGGAGAAGAGGCGCATGATCAACTCAGCCCGCATCACCTGCGACTTCTTAGGACTGAAGCCGGGCGACACCGCCCTGCTCTGCATGCCCCTCGACTATATCGCGGGCAAGATGATGGTGGTGCGAAGCCTCCAGCGGGACCTTCGGCTCACCACCGTGCGCCCGAGCAGCCATCCCCTGGCCGACGAAACCCTGCCCAGCTTCACCTTTGCCGCCATGGTGCCCATGCAGGTGTACAACAGCCTGAAAGTGCCCTGCGAGCGCGAACGGCTCATGCACATCCGTCACCTCATCATAGGCGGAGGAGCCATCAGCGACGAGTTGGCACAGATGATCAAGCCCCTGCCCAATGCCGTATGGAGCACCTATGGCATGACCGAGACCCTGTCGCACATCGCCCTGCGTCGCCTCAACGGTCCTGATGCCAGCCTCTGGTACACCCCCTTCGACGGCGTAGGCATAAGCCTCAATGCCGACGGATGCCTTGTCATCGACGCCCCCGAGGTATGTGCCGAACCCCTTGTCACCAACGACATCGCCCTGCTACGCACCGACGACCGAACGGGCAAGACGCTCTTCCGCATCAAGGGCCGCAAGGACAACGTAGTGTGCAGTGGTGGCATCAAGATTCAGATAGAGGAGGTGGAGGAAACCTTGCGTCCGCACCTGTCGGCGCCCTTCATGATCGTCAAGAAACAAGATGAGATGCTGGGCGAAAAAGCCATCCTCCTCACCGAGTCGGCCGACCTGACCCACATTGAAGAAATATGCAGAAACACCCTGCCCAAATACTGGGTGCCACGGGAGTTTCTGCACATCGACCACCTGCCCCTCACCGAGACAGGCAAGCCTAAACGCTCAGGAGCGTTCTGAAATTATACGACCTCCGCTTCACACCACGGTGATCCAGATGCTCTCTTCGTTCTGCTGAGCCTGGGTGATGAGGTCGATGAGTTGGCGCAACCACTGTTGCGAGTTCACCACCATGCCCACCATTTTGTTTTCGCCCACCAGGATGCAGCCCTGCGTGTCGTCAGGATAGTTGCCAGCATGGATGCGTATGCCCTCAAAGAGGGGCACGCCCACGAGTAGGGGCAACCATCTCTTGAATCGTGGCGACTTGCTCACCACCACGGTGTAAGAGCCTTCGGGGATAGCCGTCTTGCCCTGCACCTTGCGGGCCATCTTGCCCGACACCCTGCCGTGACGAGCATCCACCTCCCTCGGGGCAAGCGGAATGCCCAGCAGGTTGCGCCATGTAGGCTCCAGGGTGTCGCAGAAGTAATGCTCTGTGGTGAGCAGGCTCTCGTCCACCTTGCAGCGCACAGTGCGCTTGTCGTCCCTCCTCCTGCCGGGTATCAACTCTCGTTCCACACTTCCATCGGGCAGGATATACAGTCGGCCGATGGTGTAAGTAGCTCTCTTGGCTATGCGTTTCAATATGATTTCCATCTCTAAGATAACGTTTAATGTTTAGTATTTTTATGAAAAACTCTCATCCTTTCAAGAACTTCACCTTGCGGAAAATCGGACTGTCAGTGTCAGTGTCAGCACCTTCCACCTTAGCCACATATCCACGGTGCACCCATTGGTGTATGGCATCCCTGATGCGCCTGGCATTGTCGTTGTCGAAGCCTTGAGCACGACGCACCTTCACGTAGTCGTCCATGGTGAACTCGTCGGGCAAGAGCGACAGCAGGTTCTTAGGACCGTTGGGTGCTGTGCGGCTCACCTTGTCTTGCTCGCCATCGGCATCGTAGATCATTTGTCCGAAGAGCTTCAGCTTGCACCACAGGTCGTAACGCTCGCTCCAGCGCACGAAGTCCTCTATCGACTTCTCCCACTTCATGCCGTTGGCGACATACAGCACACAGGCCTTGAGGTAGGCAATGACGTTGGCACGGAAGGAAAGGTTCTCGAACACATAGTTCTGCGACAGACGGGCAAACTCAGCGTTCTCCTCCATCAGCTTGCGGGCGAGCTTGAGAGCCTGGGGGCAGTCCACCAGTCCGCGGGCCTTCAACAGGTTGTCGATGTAGGGTTTCAGCTCCTCGTCGAAGGAAGCATCGTAGGAGCCATAGACGGGAATCTCCGATCCGCACGGGCGTCGCTCGATGGTGGCAAACGAGATGCGGCTCACGGGGCCGTCGGTCACCACCCTTCGGAAATAGTCACGACACTTCTTCGGTGTGCAACAGGCATTCCAGTTGAAGCGCACCTTCACAGTCTCGGTCACCGACTGCACGCCCACTCTGTCTTGTCCATAGTTGCCCAGGTCGAAAGCCAGCTCCATGATGCGGAAGTGCTGGTTGGTCTTGCCCTTGAGGGCATCGAAGAGGTTCAGCTCATTCACTTTGGCATAGAGGAAGTGCCGTTCAGCCTCCTTCATACGCAGCACGAAGGCAGGGTTGGTCATGTCGATGTTCACCTCCTGGATGACGAGTCCTTCGGGTCGCTCACGCTTGTCCTTGTTGGAGCCTTTGCGGTTACATTCGTCCTTCCAAGCCCTCTCCCGCTCACGCTGTTCGGCGTCGCGTGCCCTGATGTCCGCCATGATGCGGTTGATGGGCTGGGTGATGCTCTCCTTGCCGCTTCCTGTAGGCGCACAGAGGATGTTCATCAGCGTGGCCTCATGCTCCACGTTGTCGATGTAGCGGAAGCGGGTGTCGCACAGATGGCTTGCCAGTGCCGGGAAGACGGCTTGCGACACGGCAGGCTGATAGATGGCGGGCGTCTTGCTCACGAGCAGACGGATGAGGCGGGGCAGTTTCTGTGGCATCTCGTGTATGCGATAGAAGTAGGAGTCGGGGTTCAGGATGTCGCCAAACTCGTCGGCATCATAGTCGGCGGCTTTCCCCCTTGCCCTCTCCTCCTGGCACAGGCTGATGGCCTTGCGCACAATCATGGGCATGCGATGGGACTGCTTTCTCTGACAAGCACTGTCGACGGTGGTGAAGGCCCGCTTCTTCTCCTCGCCGAAGGTGGGTATCACCTGCTTGATCCACGTGGCGTTGTCGTCGCACAGATAGCGCAGATAGCAGCTCAGGGTGAAGATAAACGAGTTGCGCGAACCGTGCTGTGGCTCACCTCCGAGCAGTTCTACGAGCTTGCTTGTTATCGCCTCGTAGGGGATTCCGTCGTATTCTTGGGCGAAGTCTTGTCGGCTCTCCTCTCCGCCATGATCTTGATCCACTCCATGATTGCCGAGATGATGATCATCAGCACAATCATGATTAGCAGACTGGGCATGCTCAACAGCAGGGCCAGCAGGAAGAGCAGCAGAGCTATTGTCGCTCTCAGGTCGATGTTCTTGATTCGTTGCAACTTGGGGGTTAGGGTCATGTTCGGGTTCATGTTTGTTAAGTTTAGGATTAGGGTTGATATTTACGCTGGTATTCGCCTGAGAAGCAGCATCACCGTTGGAGCCTCTCTCGTCCATGCCGGAAGAGCTTCGCAAGGGGGCGAAGAGCCGTGCCTCGTCGATGAAGAGGATGTAGTCTTCGGGCACGATGAACGACGGCCGTGCCAGGTCTTTCACGCACACGTCGTACTCCTCATCGCCGAGCTGTTGCGACATCCACTTCTGAGCCTCTGCCAGGTTCATGCCCTCTGGCATGACGAAGACGAGCCTGAGGCCCTCCAACGACGGTGTGACGTGCACGAGCAGTATTCTCGCCAGCACCTGAGGATTCTTCACTCTCAGTTCTTCGCTCTTTGCTTTCCACCATCCCCTGGGGTCGGCGATGTGGTCTTTGTCGTAGATGCTGAGTCCGCTGGGTATGGCGTCAGCATTGAGTCGTCGGCCATTGCGAAAAGTGGCGTGGGGCGTGAGTATGGGCAACTGGCTCTTGAGCCGTGTCTTCATCGTGTCGTAGTCTTCCTGCCCTATCTCTCCCCGGCGTTTGCGCTCCAGTGCATCCTCTATCTGTGCGCAGACGTCCTTCACCCTGCTGCTCTTAGTAGCCTGGTGGAAGAGCTCGGGGGTGCATACTTGCACCTCCCTGCTCCTTACGCTTTGTGATATTCCAAAAGTCATATTAGTTTAATGTTTAATTATTTTTTCGATGTCCTGCACCAGGATGTCCTGATACACCTGTCCCTGATACTCATGGGTCTGAAAGCGCAGTCTCACCACGACCACCTCTCCGGCATAGAACCTAAGTTGTGCGTCCTTGCCAAGCATTACCGCGGCAAACTGGTTTTCGAACTTTCCGCCAAACTCCTGCAACACGATGTTGCACTTGGCGAGTTTCCCGTTCTCACTCTTCTGCGAATCGACGAGGGAAGTCTCTCCCTGCATCACTACTTTCATGATCATTGTTTCCATATCAATATTAATTATTTAGTGTTAAGTTTATGAGCCAAAAGGCTTTCGACCTGTACGGTTGGAATTACGCAGCACGCCCTGAAAGGGCAGAAGCTCTTAGCCCAGGGCAGCGCCCTGGGTCGTTTTTGGACGCAATCTGTCGCCCTGTAAGGGCAAAAGCTTTAAAAATCAAGGCAATACATAAAGCTTTTGCCCTTACAGGGCGCCTTGCCGATTGCCATTATACCCAGGGCGTTGCCCTGGGCTAAGAGCTTCTGCCCTTTCAGGGCGTGCCAACCGTACAGGTCGAAGGCTTTTCTCTTTTAGAATCGCTCTTTTGCTTTTAAATGTATAAACTCCCGTCCCTTCTCCGTCCACACGAGGTACATGCGGGTTAGCACGGTGTCTCTTCCCACAAAGAGGTCATAGTGGGTTCGGCTCTTCGCCAGTCCGCGGTGGGCATAGTCGGCATAGAGCATATACTGCCCGCTCTGATAATACTGTATTCGTTCTGCGCAAAGCCAGCGGTTCAGTTCCTGCGCCGTCATCCCCAATTCCTTGGCTATCTGCGTGGTGGTGTAGCACGAGATGCTGTCGAGCACGCTGTCGGTGTAGAGAGCCTTGGGCAGCAGTCGGTCGATTTCCACATCCTGCTCAGCGATCCGTCTGTTCTTTTGCTCCAAGAGCACTTTCTGCTCGCTGATGAGCTTGTCCTTCTGGGCTATGAAGGAATCCTTCTCCCGAAGCGTCTTGCGAAGAATCTCCTCGGTCTTGCAGACGACCTCCTCATCGCTCTCGCCTTCGTGGAGCGGAATGAACCCACCCGTCTTGCGAATTTGCGGCAGCACCTCCGAGGTGACCCAGTGCTTGAAGCGCTGCGCAGTGGGGAGCTTCGAGCCAAGCACCAGCGCATAGAATCCGCTCTCTGCCACAAACAACATCTGCATCCGCTTAAACCTGCATGTAGCTTTTCCGTGACTGATAATAGGAGTTGATATCGTACGTTTCGTACGGTCATCTTCATCGACATGTCTTGCTATAGCCTTGTCAGCCTGAACATACCCCAGCGCACCGCACACGTCTTTACCGCAAAACTGAGGCTCGCCTTTTTCGTCGGTCAAGATGCGTATGCATCCGAACTCAGGATTATTGAACACCATGACGGCTACGTTCTGTAAGCAACCATCTAATTTGTGGCTGGCAACGAGTTTGTCTGCTGCCACAACCTTCTGATTAATTGATTTTACCATATTATTGAAAATTGAAATTCATTTAAAATATTCTTGAAAAATGTCGCCAAGACTTTGTTTCCGTTCATAGACATATCATTCAAGCAGATAAACGGAAACAAAAGCAATAATGGCAACAGCTGTTAGAGTCATTTCCTGCGTTTCATGGAGAAAGTTAGGAAATTTTAAGAAAACACAGAATGGGAAGAAGCCCCATCCTGGAACAACTTTTATTCATATTTGTTGTATCAACCTTGTCAAAGAGCGAGTGGGAAACATTATAGCCCGCCAACAACTTGGCTTAAACAAGAATCCAACGGACTTCAAAATTCGGTATTGGTTCTGAAATCCACAACAAATGTAGGACAAAAAACAGGGATGGCAAAAGAAAAGACAAAGCAAAGAGCTGCAGGTCTAATCTGTCTAATCGATTCGTGTTTTTTCGTCTAATCTGTCGAACAAAGCGTCTAATTCAAAAGTCGTTTAGTGAATATCTTCAAGATATTGCACAAAAGGTTTGCCTTTTAAGAAAAAATGCTTATCTTTGCCAAAAATTAAAACAACATGGCAAACAAGACTTTTAATATATATTGTGATGAGAGCTGTCATTTGGAGCACGACCACAAGCCATATATGCTGCTTGGCAACATTAGTTGCGCCTATCCACAAGTAAAAAGACACTCGGAGCGAATCAAGGAAATCAAGAAAAAACATCATTTCTATGCTGAGATCAAATGGACTAACGTATCACAGTCTAAGCTCCAGTTCTATATTGAGCTTATAGACTACTTTTTCGATACCGACCTAAAGTTTCGTGCCATTGGTATACACAAAGAACAATTCAAGCTCGAAGCCCCCAATACTATGTATGACGATTTTTATTACAAGATGTATTATAGGCTTTTAAACTACAAAATCGACACAACAGACCATTACAATGTATTTCTAGACATCAAGGACACATGGTCGAGCACAAAGGCTAATAAACTGAAAGACATCTTGAATGTACAGTTTGGCGTATTTCGGAAAGTGCAGTGCATACGCTCAGAAGAGAGCATCCTGTTGCAATTAACAGACCTATTGATGGGAGCCATTTCATACGAGATTAATGTACCAGAGAAGAAAAGTAGCGCAAAAAAGAAGGTCTTGGCACAAATCAGAAAACATTGCCCAGACTTAGCGCATTCAAACTCTTCAAACAAACTAAATCTTTACTTCATAAACTTGAAATAATGTTTAATCTTATCAAACAATACAATGCTCTTCTTGAAGTGGATGCGATGACACCAGCTGAAAGAAAAGTCTCGCTACGCAGAATCTTCAACAGAGATATTCAAGACAACAATACCCTTTCGTTCAGGAACAAGAAAATATATCCAGTCCCAAGAGAAGGAATGGACAAGCTAGAGATGCTATTCTGGCACTTGACAACAAAAGTCATTAATCATGATACCAATCATCGTGAATACGACCGGGCAAGGAGCATACGATTGCATTGGATAAAATTTCATATAGAGGAACACAAGACAAACGACATGCTCATTTTTTCGACAAAAAATGGCCGAGAAAAAAGAACTTACATCTATGACAAGACTGAGCAATATGTGATAGTACTGGAGCCTAAAGAAGCAAAGAAAAAAGACGCACACGGGAATGAGTACATCTATCCCTATTATTATATGCTGACAGCATACAAATTAGAAGGAAAAGACAAAATGCGCAACAAGATAGAACGTCTCTACCTACGAAGAAACAACACTCTCTTGTAACAAGCCAATCTACAATAAACAGCAAAGGACGCAAGGTATCTTGACCTAACGTCCTTCGATTTCCTTCCTTCAAATGATGGATGAACTCTGCTGCAAAATTAGGAAATAAAATGGAATAAACAAAATATCTCGGATGTTTTTTACACCAACATGAGTTAATTTAACTATTTTACACTGTTCAACTCCTTTTTCATCTCCACGAGCCGCATATAAAGTCCCTTATAGGCTATCTCATAGAATCGACTCACCTTCTCGTAGGCAACACCAAGTTGATAGCGCCTTGCCCACATATCTTTCAATTTGGTCACCTCCTTTGTGCTGCCATATTTCCATAAGGTGCGCTCACGGGAAATAGACTTGCGCAACCTGTCAGTCATCAACTTCATTTCCTCAGGAGTATCATAGGAGAATACCGTGGGGAACCATTCCATCATCTGCGCCACAAACTCTTTGTCGCCCACAGATTGACGACATACGCCTGCCTCCTGTAAGGCCTCAAAGATATAATACCATTCGTTCTTGGCTGAAGGATTAATTCTGCCATGCTCATTAGAACCATAGATGACGTTGTACTCGCCAAGGTCGATACTCCTGGCTATCTCACCGAGCAAGGCATTCAGCTTATCGTCAGAGTCGAAGATTTTTGTATCGAAAATGTGATTGCCCAGAGAGTCGGTGTTGTCTCTATCCTTTCGGGCAGAAAAATCCCTGGCAGCATCCTTTTGAGGTCCATTAGGACAATAGTTGAAATCACCATACACATTCAGACTGTTGTATGTAGTATTGTGAGGCTGTTGTTGTTCTTCAGAACGCTCATTTTGCAGCATTTCCCCATGGATGACATCATTGAGACAAACAATAGAGACAAAAGTATAAAACTCCCTTACATCTATTTCTTTGTGCATGGCGTGCAATCTGGCGACAATTAAAACCACATCAAGATTCTGAGAATCACACTTGAGCCCACCTTGAATGATTCCGAAGAAAGACAGGCGCTTCATCTCTTGATTCTTTCTCTTTCTGTATTCTTTCAAAAAAGTTCTAATTTCCCCATTTGTTGCATCTTGAGTGTCAAAAGCTTTGTTGGTACGAAATTCGTTCATCTCGTTTTTCCATATAGGGAGAGTTTTAAGATATTCCTTTTCTTTTCTTAACACAAGGCTAAAGTCTGGGTGCAATATGCGATACTGGATATTTGACAGATGCTTGGCGATGAGATAAAACAAATGGACTAAAGTTTGGACAGGACCTTCGAAACCACCACTGATAACCTCATTGCATTCTGGCAAGTTGAATTTAGCAGGCGCAACTTCAAAGTCCTTTTTCGAAACAAAAAATTGAGACAAAGCTGGTTTGCGCTCCTCATTTTCCATTAAAATGGAGAGCGACTGTGTATGGACTGATTCTGCCGAGAAAGTATATTCTCGAATGTGTAGCGTTGCTTCATGTAACCTTTCCAACTGCTCTGCAAACAGAAAACATGCCATACTATCTTGATTCGAATAGTCAACAAACAAAGGAGGAAAAAAAAACAAATTCTTCTCCTCTTCGTTTAGTTTTCCTATAAGGTCTATCAACTCGTATGATAGAGACACCATCGAAAAGAATTGGGCAGACGTGGAATATATGGTTTCCAGCCTGTCCGTATTCTCTATGATGTGGTTCAGTTGTTGCTCGATGGCTTGTTTATTACTCATTTCTTTTTGTGTTTCATTTCTTCATCGAATTGCACTTTCAGTTGATATAATTCTGAATTGTGATCGGCGATCTCCGAACGGTAGTTTTTATAGAACCTCAATACGTCCTTTAGCTTAGTGCTGGCTGTGAGTTCATCAATGTTATTGAAGTCGTTTTTGAAAACAATAGGATATAGTTCCTCTTTCTCGCTTTCACTTAGAGCATTCATCTTCTCCCTCCATTTGGCTGTATATCCTAAATGTTCAAAGAACAATCGGAATATGATGAACGTCTCAGGCATGATGAGAAGTTCCATAAACTCTTCCTCATTCCTGCCAAAAGCTTTCTCGAAGAAGGATACCCCTCTTCCTATTTTCCCTTTGGTAGCATTGAGTATGGCTTGCACAGCACGAACGTACTTCTTATTCCATTTCTCGCCAATATAGTCTCGATCATGGCTATGCTCGTCACGTATCGGATGATACTTCATTGGGAACGAATAGATGTCCACATTCAGTTTCTCACACAAATCGACATTGATTCTCATTCTTCGATATAAATCTATCGGGTCGTCCTTAAAGTTGTAGAGCAGATAGTTGGAGAAACTTTTAAATCCATGCTCTGCACTGATAGTCAATGCCTTGACATACGCCTTTTCTGTTTTCATGTCATCGAATGCAATACGCAAGGGCTTGATAGGGATTTGTGCCAACAAGCTGACTCGCTCTTCAGTGAAGAGGCGTGCATCTACACCTTGGTTGAAATCCACGTATCTGATTCGTCCCCTTTTGATATGCTTTTTCGCTTTCTTGGCGAAATAAGGTGCAAACAGATAATAGCTTCCTAATATCGCCTCACGAGTGCAAGACTCAAAATGGAGCAATCCGTATTCATCCCTTATGGTAAAAATTCGTTCTCGATCCTCCTCTGAAAGAGACTTGGAAAGATTGAGTTCTGCCAACAACTTTTGGCATTTCCGAATATACCCCCTGTCATTGATGTGCAAACGCAAGTTTCTGATGGCTATCTCGTAGTAGTCAGGCTCGAAATATTTAGAGTCTTTGGTAAAACCACAAGACTTAATATCTTTTATGATGGTCGCCAAGTCCTTGGAAGCCAACACATTGTTATCCATCAGCAACAAGTTTTGCTGTTCACCATACAGTTTTCGAGTTCGTGTGATGCGGTCATGAAGCGGCAGATAAGCGGCATACTTCGGCTCCAATATCGGCACAGCACAGAAAGGACAATGACGGATACAGCCACGTGTTGAGTAACTATAATAGGCATTGTTGTCGGGATACACATAGTCGATTTCCTCCAAAATAGAATAGTCTAAAGGCAACTCGTCAATAATATACGGGTTATCATCGTCTATATCGCCAGCAACATCTCCCGTATGGCGGGTATGAAGAGTTCCGCAATGCGGTCTGATGCCTGTAGCTTCCTCTATCTCGTCTGGTTGGATGGAAGCCAATACACCACCTATCATGAGATTATGCTCAGGGTCTTTTACCAAATTTTTGGCAAACAAAATTGTGTCTATAGTAATTTTCCAATAGAATGTGAAGAGGGTTGTTACTCCCACCCAGTCCCACTTGGGATGCTTTTGATATTCCTTGGTGTGGAAATATCTCTTGTAATATTCCAACCAAGGATATAACAAGATGGCATACTTGGATCTATCTATGCCTATAGCCTCAAGGTCTGTTTTTCTTCGGTTCTTGATGAACTCGAATATATAATGTCCCTTCAACTTCCAGTTGATACTGGAGTCTATATCGTTGAGCTTTTCGATACATTCTTCTGTTATCTCTCGAATCACAAAGTCCTTCAAGTCGCCTTTGTAAAAGACCACATCATCCCCTCTCAACTTAAAATAAGTCGAGAGTTTCATGAGTGCTATCGGAGGAAACTTATTCTTATAGTTGGGTTCTATCAGCAATATCTTACGTTTCATTTTGTGATTTCTTCCTCTATTTTGTCTATGAGAGAGTTGCGCATACCTTCGTCTGGAAAGACCTTGGAGATAACCGAGTAAATCTTGCCCACAAGTTTACGCTCTGCTTTCGACATTTTGGAGTATGCCTTGCTATCAGTGCGGAACTTTGGCTTGATTGATGCAGGCATAGGCTCTGGCTCCGCAAGAGAAGAAGGAGAAGAAGACTGGCAGGAGGCAACGCCAAGACTATAACTTTCCTCTATTCGGTCAACGAGCGATACTACAGGAGAGCCGGAATTTTTGAGCTTGGCAAGTTGGGCATCAAGATCCTTTCTTGCTTTCTTTTCCTTCTCTTTTTGTTCTTTAAATTGTTTGTATAAATTATCTTGTTCCTCTTTATTTGTATAACCTTTTTCGTTTTTTTCTTCTATTTCTTTCTTTACTTTCTCTGCCGATGAGATTTTCTTGTAGCAACTTTTCAAATTTGAAACCTCATAACAGTATTTCTTTAGCTTCGAAAATTCTTCTTTTACTGCATTTTCAAACTCTTTGCAAATATCGTTATCTTCGAAATAATCACGACGAGAGTTAGGAATCAACTTACTATTCAGGGCATGTAACTCTCCGAAAAAATAAAACGAAAATCTTTGGTCTGAGGTATTCGTAAAGAACTTCTTGCAAATCTCGGAATCCCCTATCTGAATGTTAGCAGAACGTAATCTAATACCTCTTGCCAAGTTAGCAGAAGGAATTTGCCCCTCCAAACTTGTCATGGAAAACCATCCCCAAAACAAGGGTTCGCCATTGTCGCCATTTCTGTTAAAGAAATTTATTTGATAAACTTCACCTGCAGTCTTTTTGTTGCCAGTTTTGTCGAATGAGTAAATCTTAGAATTATACGGCTTAAAGATTTGGTCGCCGTTAATGTAGATGTTATAAGTATCTACGGAAAGTTGGTGCTCATTCATGAACTTTTGTATTTCTTTTTTGTATAAGAATGAACTGTTGATGTCTATTGGAGCAACCATTTGGAGATAGTTGGTCACCTCATCTACGTTAAGCAAATCTCCCAAGGTGACATCTTCCATAATAACCCTGAAATAATGCTTTTCCTTGTCTTCTTTTTTTGATTCGAAAGAGGTTACTTTTTTTACTACTTCTTCTCCGCTTGACTTATCAACCGTATCATTGATGAGATTCTGCAACTTCCCTGCATCCCAGGTAACTATAGACTTGACTTCTTCACCCTTGTAAGAAGTCACGAAGGTGAGCTTTTGGCAATATGCAAGACCGCCCAATCGGCCAATGCCCCGAAAGCCTTTATCGATACCTTTTTGCTTGGTGGACTTTGCTATATTACGTAATATACTAAAGGACTTGGCAGACTCTATACCTGTAGCATTATCCTCTATGATAATTTCTTGTCGCTCGTCATTTATTCTTATAGAAATAGTCTCTTCACCTTTTTGCAGAATGCCAGCCTTTACCGCATGATCTACTGCATCGGCGGCATTCTGTATGTATTCTCTGTAAACGAAGAGCGGATTCTCATACATTCCTGTAGTGAGCGACTCTATTACATTTTTCCCAATGATTGATTCTGTCATATCTTTTCTTATTCGTAATATAAATATATTGGTTTAGGAAACTTGATGTTGAGCATGGAGCGGAATATCGGATTTTGTATGATGTATTCTCCTTGCTTCAACCTCGTTAACATCGTCTTATATACAGACGGCACAAAACGAAAGTCCTCCTTTGCTATCTCTATGGCATTAGTTCGCCCAAAAGCCTGCGTAGCGCAGTTTCCCTTTACTCGTTTGTGGATATCGCTAACGAATTGCTCTGCTCCGAAGAGTATGATACCTAACGAGCGACCGCGCTCTGTTATGTCTAATATCTGATGCAGGATGGGCGAGGACTTAGGCACATCGTTGGAAGCGTACTTGTTCAGCTCGTCAACGAAGATAACGATTCGGCTCGGAATGTCATTATCGTCCCTATCTGTACTTCCCAACTTAAGATTATAAACGGCACGCATCACATCACCAAAGACGAAGCCTTGCGATTCCTCGTCCAACTTTGCCACGTCCACCACGAAGACATCATTGTTTTTGATTTCCGCTATTTTGTTCCTTAGTCTAACACTTGTTTCACCTCCTAAACGATTGGTGAACATCTCCTGATTCTTCTGATAGCTTTTATTGAACAACCTATAAAACTTTCTCCAGCTGAGTACTGATATTTCCTTACCACTCCCTGCCTTTTCCGTAGGATTAGCTTGCTCTTGAAGGGCTTGTCTCAGATCGCTCCAAGTTTCTACATTGCTGAATTTTCCACTACCTGCTATAATATAGTTAATGATAGACTCCACGGTGTCGTTGGGATCATCCACATTGGCAAATAGAAGATCCAGGCATTCCTTGTCTTCCGTGTTTTCAAACAAGTATTTATACTGAAAAGCCTTGTTCATAGAAAGCCTTTCTTCAATGCGACTTGCCTTATCATAAGTATAAGTGGTCTTGTCCTTGCTGTAAGGATAAAAATACTTCACATGTTGGAAAGGTTTCATATCGATGCCCAACTGCTCATAGACGGGGCGAATTTCGTCAAGCTCGTTCTTGCGCTCGTTCATTTGGTCAATAGAAAGCAAATCTGTACCTTTCACATTCATCATAATAAAAGCAACAGATTCGTCACTATTTTTCATCGACATGTCTTGAATGGCTTTCATCAAGAACATGGCATAAGAGGTCTTGGATGCCAAGCCTGATATACCTGATATATTGAGATGGGCGCCTTCCGGGCCTATCAAATAATGTGAGTTAAAATGAACTGGGATAGAGGTTCTGTTATCACCATCATACATTTCGATATAGCCAGCAGGGAGAGGATTTTTAACATCATCCAGCCCGAGCGCTTCCCTTATCTCCTCATTGGTGGCCAAATGAACCAACTTTCCTTCTTGTACAGGTATATATATATTTTGGTCGTTACCAACAACATTGCACTTCACATAGTTCATACCGATTCTTTCTGTATAAATTTCTGTTTCCACCTTTCCGAAATCGCTTGATATAAACCCAGCCAAAGCACTTGGGGAATCGGTCATGTGGGATATTTCCTCCACAACTCCATACGTCTTCGAACCTTGTATGTGGTCAACCACAACCACATCAAAAGGCTTTAGTTTTACATCCTTGTTTGTCCAAAACGTAAAGGCTTCGATAGTAGAAGGTTGCTTCTCTGTTGCTATAATTTTGCCTATAACTTCCATAATGCAATAAACTTTTAAAATAAATTGATGAAATATTCGTCGCTGATAAACTTACTCTTACAGTAAGCCTCAGTCATGTAGACGGGATAGAGATGATTAGCCCATCTTGCATCAGAACCATAACAAACGGGATTTCTCTCATTGATAATGTTTGCTGTAATCATATCTATCTCATCAGTAGAGAGTCCTTGCTCGTTCTCCTTACCTGTCATGAGCATTTTTTCCAATTTTAAGATACCCGAATAAGGTGTTTCAGAATATCGCTGGTCACGGATACGGACATACCAAATGGCAAAATGTACATCACCAAACATTTCACCAGGTTTCCAAAGATAAGCTGGGGTACGATGAAACAAGGGCAAATTGGCAATGGCTGCTGCATTGCTTTGTCCCCTTTTGTCTTTCATAAGATTAGGATTAAAAGACTTGGAAACACCCACTACCCATCGATAGTTATTTCTGATGTTAACAAGTTCTTTGTAGTCTGCGGATTTCATGGGACGATACTGTATGGTACCATCCTTAATAAGATAACGATCTTGTGTGAGCAGGTGTTTTGCCATAAGTTGAGCAACAATTCGTTTCTCGCAATCCACCATTTCGTCCTGTATTTTCGCAATTCCTTTGTTCTCTAAAGTTTCATTGCCTACACACTTTGTTGGATAGAATAAAATTTTCTCAATTTTACCCCCCCATTTTGCAACGCCCTGATTTTCTGGGCGAGATTATTAAAGAATATTCTATCGTCAACCCCCTCTGAATTGGCTGTAACTGGAAGACAGATGGTAGAATACACCTCTTGTTCTATGTTATGAAAAGACTTGAAATGTAAACCATCTTCCTGCATTTCTCTCATACAGCAACATACAGATATCTGGCCACAGACAATAGGAAACACTTTGTTGTCATACTGGATGTCATCTATCTTATAGACTTTTCTTGACCCATCCAGAAAATATTGAAATATAGGTGGTAGTTTCATACGCCTCTCTGCCTCATACCGCATGTCTCTTGACTTTGGGTCGTGCACCTCCTCGGCAAAATCCTTGAGTGGAATATAGGTATTTTCTTGATCTTCATAAACGATATGAGGCATCTGTACTGTATCAAAACAGTACTTAAAAGACTTGAAGACTTTTCCTCCCGTCTCTTGCTCAATCAGTTTTAAAATCTTGCTCATATTGATTATATACGTTTATATATATTGGCGCAAAGTTACAAAAAAAAATCAAGTTTACAAAAATATACTAATTTATTTGATAAAATTATGTAGGAAAATCCAATATGGTACAAATAAAATTGTAATGATGCTGTATGCGAAATCTCTACTTTAGAATTTCTACATTTTACTCTTTGATAAGCACAAAACACACGGCAATAAAAATATGCTCCACATGGTCTTTCTGTAATCGGCTCAAGACTCGGTGTAAGGTGTTGATTGTTCAGTTATGAAGATGTCACTACTCATTTGAAAAACCATCTCTCACTCCATCCGACAAACATACTTTGGAGGAAATAAAAGACAAAAAGTTAAGATATAAGACCAATCATAAACCAAAAAGGGCACGATTGCTCGTGCCCAAATTACTTGATCTATCATTATATTGCGTTCGTTAGCCGAAACTATTGAACAACAACTTTCTTCACACTTCCATCACTATACTTCACGATGTTCAAGCCCTTGGCTGGAGCTGATAATCGCTGGCCATTTGCTGAATAGCGAGAGACTTCCTTGACATCGGCAGAGGTTGCAACCTTATCAATGCCCGTCGCATCGAACTCTACTATATTCTCGAAATAGCCAAATTTTGACGACTTATAAGCATCAACAGTTCCTTTTGGTACATAAACCGTACAATTCTGTGCGTTACATCCAGTAAATATGTCTGTCCCTAATTCTGGCAAATTTTCTGGATATACATAAATGGAGGTCAAACCACTGCAACCTGAAAAAGCTTCAAGACCTATCCAAGTAACACTGGAAGGGATAGTCAAGCTTGTCAATCCACTGCAACCTTTAAAAGCATACCAGCCTATCTCAGTAACACCAGAAGGGAGGGTCAAGCTTGTCAATCCACTGCAACCATTAAAAGCATTCTTGCCTATCGAAGTAACACTGGAAGGGATGGTCAAGGTTGTCAATCTACTGCAACCTTGAAAAGCTGATTCGCCTATCTTAGTAACACCGGAAGGGATGGTCAAGCTTGTCAATCTACTGCAACCTTTAAAAGTATAATTGCCTATCGAAGTAACACCAGAAGGAATGGTCAAGCTTGTCAAACCACTGCAACCTCTAAAAGCACCCCAGTCTATCGAAGTAACACTGGAAGGGATGGTCAAGCTTGTCAATCCACTACAACCATCAAAAGCATACCTGCCTATCTTAGTAACACTGGAAGGAATGGTCAAGCTTGTCAATCCTTTGCAACCATCAAAAGCGCCAAAGCCTATCTCAGTAACACCGGAAGGGATGGTCAAGCTTGTCAATCCACTGCAACCATGAAAAGCCTCCTCGCCTATCTCAGTAACACCGGAAGGGAGGGTCAAGCTTGTCAAACCACTGCAACCATAAAAAGCATATTTGCCTATCGAAGTAACACTGGAAGGAATAGTCAAGCTTGTCAAACCTTTGCAACCATCAAAAGCACCCCAGCCTATCTCAGTAACACCGGAAGGGAGGGTCAAGCTTGTCAATCCACTGCAACCTTCAAAAGCAAAATCGCCCAACTTATCATTAGAGGTATTCTCGCAGAGACTGTTGTATGAAATATAAGCATCTCCACCTGCTACAATTTTTGCTTTAGACAAATCTAATATAGACAGTTTTCCGTCGGTTTTTTCCCTATTATAATCACGACCAGCCATCTCACGGATAAATTTCAAATCCGTGCCATTAATTTTACCAACAATCTTCAGATTGGTAATCAGATACTTCTCGCTTGCACTAATCTTAGAAGGTAAAGTACCAGCCTCATCTACTTGTGTGGTAATCGAGCCATCATCTGCAGCCAGAATTGCCGTGCTCCCAAGCAACATAAATAACACTGTTAAAAACAGACCTTTGAAAGTAAATGTTCTCATATCCATTTTAGTTATTTAATTCCGCAACACTTTAGTTTATTATACTTTTGATATCCTGAGCAACAAAAGCGGCCCAGGGTCTTGCCATGTCGAAAAATTCAATGTATCTTCGTGTTGCAAAAAGAAACAAAAAATCCAACGATAGACAGGGCAAAGTTACAAATAAAATCTGAGAAACCACTTTTTTTGGAGGATTTTTTTTCGGGTCGTGGAGCAAATCCGCTGACACTGACACTGACAGTCCAAAATTCCGCAACCCTACTATTGAGGGAAAAAGGGTGAAAGAGAAAGTTTATATTTATATATATATAAATATAAAATTATATTATTAACATTTCTTTACTTTTCTGCTCCTTCACAGGAGGAAGAAGAGGGGGTGCGGAAAATCGGACTGTCAGTGTCAGTGTCAGCGAAGCGTCACATAAAAGCGAGGTCGTGAGAAACTATGACTTCGGGAGAAGAAAACTAAATTTGCGCGCGCCGAAAACTATGGATTTCCGTAGGGTAAACTTACTGAACGCATTTTTGCTGAAAATCGCCAGTTTACGCATACCGAAATTTGGCGGCTTCAAAAAATAGTCGTAACTTTGCAACAGATATAGAAACATCGAAAAACATTAACCATTAAAACACATTACAACTATGGCAAACAACACAAAAGGAACATTGAAGTATCGTAAGGTAAAGCGCACTCCACCCCTGGGTGAAAACGCTGGTAAGGAAAAGTGGTACGCCACGGTGGTAACCGACCGAGAGTTGTCGTTCGAAGACTTCGTCAACCACATCTCCGACCACGGCTCGCCCTACTCACGAGGATGTATCAACGGTGTGCTCACCGATGCACTCGACTGCCTGCAGGAGCTCATCCTCGACGGCAAGAGCGTACGTCTCGGCGACCTGGGGCTCTTCTCCATCGGCATGGCTTCGAAGGCCGAAGAGACTGCCAAGGACGTGAGCGCCCAGAGCATCAAGAAGGTGCACCTCATCGTGCGCAACACCCGCACCTGGAGCAACTCGGAGCTCAGCAAGAAGTGCAAGCTCAAGGAATACGACGCCTTCGGCACTGACGGCACTCAGACCAACTCGCCCGGCTCTGGCGACAACGGAGGCGCAGGCGGCTCCGGCACCACTGGCGGCACCACCAACCCCGGAGGCACTGGCAATCCAGGAGGCTCTGAAAGCACCGGAGGCGGCGACGGAGAATAGGCATCCTGACTCCTGAGCAACGCCAAGGGGAGTTGCCCGAAAACTCCCCTATCGAGAATCATTCACCGAAACACAGAACCCTTAAACATCTATCACTATGAAAAAGGACACTTGGAAAACCCTCATTCAGATTGCCATCAGCATCCTCACGGCTATTGCCACCACGCTCGGCATCACCAGCTGCACCCTGGCGTAGGCCTTCCGCCACGCCTGGCTGGCATCTCTGAACGCCCCTCTCATCCTCTCTTCGCCCAAAGCCCGCGAGCCCCTCACAGCAGGGAGCCGCGGGCTTTTCGCTTTGGCATACTGAAAAAAAGAGGAAAACATTCGACCTGTACGGATGGAATTACGCAGCACGCCCTGAACCAACGGTCACCGGCGCGTAGCGGAAAGGTAAAGGGCAGAAGCTCTTAGCCCAGGGCAACGCCCTGGGTTGTTTTGGACGCAAATCTGTCGCCCTGTAAGGGCAAAAGCTTTAAAAATCAAGGCAATACATAAAGCT
>ERZ506949.28-NODE-28-length-51589-cov-22.7226_pt1 | contig 51589 bp, 48 predicted proteins | sample MGYA00512573_ERZ506949 | MGnify/ENA metagenome assembly ERZ506949 | reverse complement strand
CTGGCGAAGACCTTTGATGGTCCGCCAACCTTAGAGCGTAGCGGTTCCGAGCACCGAGTAGGGCGGTTCCCTCCCTCGCTCCTGAGGAGAGAGGGTCGGGGTGAGAGGTGGAGCCCTCTTTAAGGGTAAAGAGGGACGGGGTGATTTTCGAAAAATAATATCTCCTTTAAGGAGACAAAGAGGTAAAAAAAAGATTTATGAATAATTACAACGACATACAAATCATAATCATGGCCGGCGGCGTAGGCAGTCGCTTCTGGCCTATGTCAACCCCCGATTACCCAAAGCAGTTCATTGATGTGATGGGTGTCGGCCGTTCCCTCATTCAATTGACAGTAGATAGATTGAAGCCAATCTGTCCTGTCGAGAACATGTGGGTAGTGACAAACGAGAAATACATTCGCATTGCCAAGGAGCAAATCCCTGACATGCCAGTAGATAATATATTAGCAGAGCCGGAGGCTCGCAATACCGCTCCATGTATTGCTTATGCCTGCTGGAAGATTCAGAAGAAGCATCCTAATGCCAACATCGTGGTGACACCATCCGATGCCCTGGTCATCAATACCTCGGAGTATCAGCGAGTACTCAGCAAGGCATTGAGCTATACATCCGATAAGAACGCCATCGTGACCATTGGTATTAAGCCAAGCCGCCCAGAAACAGGCTATGGCTATATCGCTGCAGCAGAGCCAACATCCGTAGATGAAATCTATAAGGTTGAGGCTTTCAAGGAAAAGCCAAACCTGGAGACAGCCGAGCAATACCTTGCCGCTGGCAATTACTATTGGAATGCCGGAATCTTCGTATGGAACATTGATACCATCAGCAAGGCAATCCGCACCTTCCAGCCAAATCTTGCCAGTATCATGGACGAGATGGCACCTTCTTTCTATACCGAACAGGAGAAAGAGGTAGTCGGCAAACTCTTCCCAACCTGCGAGAAGATAAGCATTGACTATGCCGTGATGGAGAAGTCGAAGGAAATCTATACCTTACCAGCCGAGTTCGGCTGAAGCGACTTAGGTAGCTGGGGCAGCCTCCGCACCATGCTTCCACAGGATGAGGCTGGCAATGCCAAGGTAAGCAAGGACATCTGATTGTATGAATGCAAGAACTGCGTGGTACATGCAGCCGATGAAAGCAAGGTGGTAGTTCAAGGCTTGGATGGCTATATCGTAGCCGAGAAGAATGGACAACTGCTTGTCTGCTCATTGAAAGAAGAACAGAGAATCAAGGATTTCGGCAAATAAGAGCAAAATGAATGTTGCTAAGTAAGATATTGAAGTCGTTCTGTTTTTTGAATTTGCGGGCGTCTATTATTTTAGAAACATTATAAAATTGATAGTTATATGTTTACGAAAGATAATAATATTTATGTAGGAGGAACAAATGTACTTCTTGAGTGTGGAAAAGTTCAAACAGACAAGTCTGATTTGCCAGAAAACGAACTAAAAGGAATTCGTTCTACAGTGATAGAGCGAATACAAAAACTGTTTAGAAATTATCTAGAGTTGGACAATGTCTCTTTTCTGTTTGGTACAGGTTCTTCTATTCATCTAGGCGCGGCTTCTATACAGAACATTCCCCTTTCTGTTGAGGATGAAATCAATGAAAACAAAGATGAAGACATATCAAATGATTTTAAAACTTATGTCCAAAAACTGCAGGCAAATAAAATTGCATGTATGAATAAAGGGGATATAGTTACAGATGCTAATGGTTGGACTTATGCTTTCGATGGAAATTATTATCGTAACTGCGATGTTAAAGATGAGGAAGTTGATGGCAAGAAACAAATGGTTGTTGATGAATACGGCGAAATAGATGTGCCATTGGAGACCCTATTGAATTATCTGATTGCTAATTTATATGTAGCAAAAGCAGAACAAGATAATGATAAAACGAAGAGGCTCCAAAAATTGATTGCTGCTATAAAGAAGGCCATGTTTAATCTTTGTGATGTTCATCTGAGAACAACTAAAGATTCTGATTTAAAACGAATAAAAAACAAGGGCTACGAAGATATATTCAAAAAGGACAAGTACATCTTTCATGAGAAATTCTTGAAGTCTTTACTGCAACGTCCTTTGAATCTCAAAAGAGCGAATATCTTCACAAGCAATTATGATTTGGCTTTTGAATATGCATTTGATAATATCGGAGTTAAGTATATAGATGGTTTCTCTGGATTTCATCATAGGTATTTTAAACCAGAAACTTTCGATTATGATATTTTTTATCCAGGCTCAACGACATCAGGAAAAGTACAGCGTATCGAGAAAGTCGTTCGCTATTTCAAATTGCATGGGTCAATAACATGGGTGAAAGATTACGACTTGAATGCTTCTAATGTCTATGGCATAAAAGAATTACCTATCGACTTGATAAAAGCGAATGGAGATGATGCAGCTTTCAATTATGGCGATTTAATGATTTATCCTTCTGCGGTTAAGAAATCCTATACCTTGGATTTGCCATATTCGGAACTTATACGTCATTTCAGTTGTGCAATTTCCCAACCACAAACTGTGTTGTTTGCCATAGGCTATTCTTTCTGCGATGAGCATTTCAATGATATTATCTACCAAGCATTGTCAAATCCTTCTTTTACGCTGATAATTGTGAATTTCCAAAAGTCAGAAAAATCGGCAGAAATTAAGCGTTTGCGTGATTTGAAAGACCCACGTATTATCATTCTGGAGGGAAATGACTTAGGTGATTTCTTGACTTTCTCAACAGAACTTATGCCTAGTTTTTCTGATGCTTCTTCATCAGAAGAAGTAATTAAAACATTGGAAAGTTTGCTAAAGAAATAGACTATGGAACAAGAAAGACAAGTTGGAAAAATTGTTTCTGTTGACAGCCTGACAGTTTATGTTAAATTGGATGATAATTTGAAAAGCTTATACAAGAGCGGCTTTCATGAAATCTATCCGATAGCCAGAATAAACTCATATATAATAATACCAGTTGGAGCTGACAGAATAGTAGCAATGGTAAATCGTGTACAGACACGTGAAGAAACAGATATGAGCAAAAGTAATCATTCTATCTTCTTGACGGAATCTTCGAGATATTTGTCTGCCACTATGATAGGTACTATAGAGAATAACAAAAGTTATGTTATGGGTGTTTATAACTATCCAATACTTGATAATCCTGTATGGTATGTTGTTAGGGAAGATTTGGAAAAGATTTTCGACCAAAAGAGAGAATACGAGAAGATAGACTATGAGCATGATTTCTATTTACCAATAGGCATGTCTCCAGCATTTCCTGATTTCAAGATAAAAATCAATCCAGACAAATTCTTTGGCAAACATGCGGCAATCTTAGGTAATACAGGTTCGGGTAAATCATGCACGTTATCTTCTATATTACAGAGTTTGTTTCATTTTTCGTACAATGGGAAGAAGTTGAAAAGTGCTCATTTCATAATTTTTGATACCAATGGTGAATATAAAAATGCTTTTCAGTTGCCGGAAGAAGATGTTGTTAATCCTTTGGCGATAACTAAGGAAGGTATTCGCATACCTCATTGGTTTATGAACTATGATGACTTGGATTACCTGTTCGAACCAACATCTGGTAGTCAAGCACCAATTCTAAAGAGAGCTGTTGGACTAGCAAAAAGTACTAACGATGTTCTAGAAACCACGGAAACTCTATCTAAATTTCAACTGTCGCAGTTAAATTCATTGTTAACTTCCTTACAAGGGAATTCTTACACGATGAAAAATTGTCTTATTGATGATTTAGGAACAACTCTTAAAATGTTCAAAAGAGCAAAAGCAAAGTCTAATTCAAATTTATATGATGAACTGATAGAGGTTTTGGAAGAACTTACAAAGGCAAGAGGAAGTTTGACGAAAAATGAAAAAGGTTTTCTAAATGGTAGTGTTGATCTCAGTGTGATTACTGATGTTTTGCCAAAGTTACAAAAACTAATAGAGAAATTCATTGCAGACAAAAATGTTGCTACAACATCCGAGAATCGAAACTTGGATTTGCCTATATTCTATAATTTTTCGGATTTGTTGTCAACCTATTTTGATGTTGCAATCCGAGAACAAGAAACTTCGTCTGACCGTTTGACAGAATACGTATCAACCCTGAAAATGCGTATGCAATCTTTTAAGGATGACATGCGTATTTCCAGTCCATTGATGATGGAAACTGTAGAAGATATAGAAAATGTATTGGTTAAATTCATCTCTTTTCTTTTGGGTGATTACTGCAAAGTATATGATACAACAGACAGTGATATTTATACCGAGTACATTAAAAATGTGAATGTTGACGTAGAGCAAGGAACTCCTAGCCAAATTACAATTCTTGATATGTCGCTCCTTCCTTCTGAGGTGTTAGAGACGATTACGGGACTTGTTGGTAGAATTGTCCTTGAATTTGTTTCAAGGTTCAAGGAAGAAGATAGAGGAACAATGCCGATTGTTATGGTGTTGGAAGAAGCTCAGAATTACATTCCGGAAATTAATAAGAAAGACAGAACTTCTATATCTCGCAAAGTTTTTGAGCGAATAGCTCGTGAGGGTCGTAAATATGGATTGTCACTCGTTATTTCAAGCCAACGACCATCAGAGTTATCAAAGACCGTTCTTTCTCAGTGCAATAGTTTTATCATTCATCGTCTTCAAAATCCAGATGACCAACAATATATCAGAAAATTAGTTTCTTCTGCGAGTTCAGAAGTTCTGAATCAATTGCCAATATTGCCACAACAACATGCTATTATATTAGGAGACGCAGTAAGAACACCAGTAATGGCTCGTATAAACACAGCTAGTCCTAAACCCAAAAGTGATAATCCACATTTCGTGGAGAATTGGTTGAATGAGGGAAAGAACAAGGAGTTTTACCATTCCATCTGTGATGAATGGGAAACTGAATAGATGATATTTTATAAAAGAAAAATAAATGAATGCAGTATACTTTAGAAGTGAGAGCGAAGCAATTGATGCCATTACAATGATGCTCTCAAACTATAATATTCGATTTGATACAGAAGTCAGATCAAGTTATAGTCCTCTTTATTATGATATTTTCCTTCCTGATGGATTGGGGTATGTGAAAAGGCAAATAGATCAAAAAACAATTGATTTCGGTCTTGAAGGTGCTACTGCTATTGAAATTAAGGGACGAATATTGTTTGATACCCTATCAAGGTATGAGATGCTATATCAGCAACTCTGTCTAAAGCATGAAATTCGTAACTTTATACTCTTGTATGCCTTTGGAATAATACCTGTATCAGTAAAAAACAGAATAAGAAAGCAATATAAAAACAAGTTTCAGATTTACTCATTACAAGAGTTTTGGGATAAATTGTCAGGGAATAGATTGTCTACAATCCCGAATAGAACCACCTATGATTGGCTTATAGACCGATACAAATCTTTGGAAATGGCAAAGACAAGTCTTACAGAAGAAAGGTTTACCTTATTTCTAGGGGCTGGTGTTAGTATGTCTGCGAATCTTCCTTCTTGGTGGAATCTTCTGAAAGATATGATAGACACTTGCAAGCAGAAAGAATTCAAAGATGGAGATATAGAGAAACTAACAAAGGTTTGTTATAACTCTTCTATTGTCATGGGTAGATTCGTCAGAATGATGATGGAGAAAAAGTCTAATGACGAGGATTATTATCAATGCCTACATGATGCACTTTATGGTGGTATTTCGGCATATCGTTCTCCACTTATTGACGAGATATGTAATCTTGTCGATAGTAAGAAATCGCAAGCTCAGAGCATCATTACTTATAATTTTGATGATGTGATGGAAAGAGCCTTAAGAAAAAGAGGTATAAGAAACTATTCTGTTTTTGGGCAGAATCAACCGCAACGTTTTTTCCCAATTTATCATGTTCATGGATTTATTCCTTATGCCAATAAAGATGACATAAAGTCCGTTCCTGTTTTGAGTGAAGAAGAGTACCATAGAGTTTATGCAAGTTCTTACAACTGGTCAAATGTGGAGCAGCTTCATGCTTTGAGTAGAACAACCTGCATCTTTATCGGTTTGTCAATGACAGATCCTAATCTTCGACGCCTTCTTGATATTGCCATCCAAGATAGTGAAAATGATCCAAGGCATTTTGTTTTCTTGCCACGTATATCTGAATTTGGTACAGACAAAAATGCAGAAGCAAAAAACAATGAAGCTATGAAAATCCAAAAGCAGATTTTCGTGGAACTGGGTTTGAGAGTGATATGGTATAGTGATTATAATGAACTTCCAAAATTATTAAAGGATTTATATTAATTAGATAGTTGAAAATATCTCTAACATCAGATAATAACAACCGAATAGCGAAGAATACGTTGCTTCTATATTTCCGAATGCTGCTTTTGATGTTTGATCATAGTTTATGAGGCAATGTTTATTGTAAGGATGTTGAAATGACAGAAAATGTTATGAGTGAGGAACAATACAACGAATTGCTGAAAGCCTATACAAAGGAAGCTTTGGCAAGTATGATAAAGGCAGATATACGCAGTAGGTTTCCCGAACCTTATGCAAGTATGTATTGCCAACAATTTGATGATTTCAAAAATGTTGCAGATTTCTTTGAATTTGCAGCAAAGTTAATGAGGAGATAAAACAATGAATATAATAAAAACAAATATTGAAGGCGTCCTCATTATAGAGCCACGCCTCTTCCGTGATGCTCGTGGCTACTTCTTCGAGAGTTTCAGCGAGCGAGAGTTTGAAGAGAAGGTTGCCCCAATTCTGGGACACAGTGTTCACTTCTGCCAAGACAACGAGTCAATGAGCAGCTATGGCGTCATGCGAGGCCTGCACTTCCAGCGTCCACCTTATACTCAGAGTAAGTTGGTACGCTGCGTAAAGGGTAGAGTACTCGATGTAGCAGTAGATATTCGTAAAGGCTCACCAACCTATGGCAAGCATGTGGCAGTAGAGCTGACAGAAGATAATCATCGCCAGTTCTTCATTCCAAAAGGCTTTGCCCATGGCTTCGCAGTCCTTTCAGAAACAGCCGTCTTCCAATATAAGTGTGATAACTTCTATCATCCAGAGGCAGATGGAGGTATTTCTATCCTCGATGATACCCTTGGTATTGATTGGAAGATTCCTACAGAGCATGCTAATCTCTCAGAGAAAGATACGAAGCATGCGATGCTGAAGGACTTCGATTCACCATTCGATATCAATGTGGATTTATACAAATAGGCACCTGATGCCGGATAAAGAACTTTTGAGCAAATACTCTCGTTTATAAATAATGGGAATGCTTTATCGGTGATATATATTATGCCTTGATGACTGAGGCACTTTTAGTTAAACCTGTTTAAAAATCGAAAATGTTCAAATTCTTAAAATACTCTGCATCCCCCAGTAAACACTCGGGATATTGTTATTTTGTCATAGGGGGTGAATGCTTACAGTATTAGCAACATATTTAATAATCGTCTCTTTTAAAGGGACACAAGTGAAAATATAGTATTATTATGAATATAGCATTATTAACAGCAGCGGGTTCTGGTTCTCGTATGGGACAGGATATTCCGAAACAATTTATGAATATTGATGACTGCCCAGTCATCATATACACTATGCAGGCGTTTCAACATCATCCGCAAATAGATGCCATCGCCGTTATATGTTTGCAGGGTTGGGAAGTTGTATTGAAGGCTTATGCCAGCCAATATGGTATAACTAAACTTGAATACATTTTCCCAGGAGGTGATAGTAATTTCCATTCTATACGTAATGGATTGCTTGGCTTGCAAAAATGTGGTATTTCTGATGATGATATAATCGTTATCCAAGATGGCGTTAGACCTTTGGTATCAGAGGACATTATTTCAAGAAATATTGAGACTTGTAAGAAATATGGTTATGCAGTGACAGGCCTTTTATGTAAAGAGGTTATCATGGAATATCATGCAGATGAAAATAATCTCAGCTATTTGCCGATACCTCGTGAACGATTAGTAAGAACACAGACTCCACACACTTATAAATTGGGAACAATTCTGAAAGCTCAACAGACAGCAATTGACAATAAATTGGAAGATACAGCTGCATCATGTCAGTTGGTGGCTCAAATAGGTATCAATAACCAGCATTTAGTTTTAGGTTCAGAGAAAAATGGCCTGAAACTTACCAATGTAGAGGATATAGAGCTATTTAAAGCTCTAAAACATGTATCAAAAGCGCCATGGTTGAAATGATGAAGAACTACGATTATATACCATTTGAGAAACTCAATGGTAAGAACATTCTGATAACAGGTGCTTGTGGCTTGATAGGTAGTGCCATTATTGATTTCCTCATTGAAAACAAGGTGGAATGCAATGTTTATGCGATGGCTCGCAATCGAAACAAGGCCCAAAAATGCTTTGCTAAGTATTTGGATAATCCTCTTTTACATATTGTTGAAGGAGATGTAAATGCTCCGATAAAAGGAAACATAGTTTTCCATTATATAATTAATGCAGCCAGTAATGCAAATCCTAATGCTTATGCTTTGGATCCAGTAGGAACCATGTGGACAAATATTAATGGTACCAAGAATCTTCTTGATTATGGTAGGGAGCATAGTTTGGAACGTTTTCTGTATGTCTCATCTGGTGAAGTATATGGAAATGGTGATGTGGATAATTGGAAAGAATCGGATAGTGGATATGTGGATTGCATGACTTTGCGCTCTTGCTATCCAACTTCCAAACGTGCAGCTGAAACATTATGTGTAGCTTATAGCCACCAATTTCATATTGAGGCAGTTGTTGCTCGCCCATGTCATACGTACGGGCCACATTTTACGGATAATGATACTCGTGCTTATGCTCAGTTTGTTCGCAATGCAAGAAATCATGAGGATATAGTGTTGAAAAGCAGAGGAGAACAATACCGTTCTTGGCTTTATGTGAAGGATTGCGCGTCAGCGATATTGACCATATTGTTGAAAGGTCAAAATGGAGAAGCTTATAATGTTGCTGATGGAAAATCTTGTGTTACAATTCGTGAATTGGCAGAAACGATAGCACATATAGGTGGAGGTAAGGTTGTCTTTGATTTGCCATCTGATGTGGAAAGACAAGGATTCTCTGTAATTCGTAAGGCCGTGTTTGATACAAGCAAGCTTGAAGCCTTGGAATGGATTCCGCAATATAAACTACAAGAAGCACTAGTTGAAACCATAAAAGGATAAGTATGTTAGGAAAAATCAAAAGAATCATAGACTTCTTTTCTACAGTCAATATAATCAAGACTGTTTATTTGAATTTTAAGGTCTTTCCTATAAGCATAGCTAAGGAACTTCCTGTCTATGTTGGAAAGAAAGTAGATATAAACGAAATTCATAAAGGGAGTATTGAATTTCAAAAGGGTGTGGAGATAAGGAAAGGAATGGTAAGTCTTGGCATTTGCCTACATCCTATGATTTCCAATAAAGGTCTTACAACCCTATTGCGTATTACCCAATATGGTAAGCTAATCTTGGGTGCTGACATTAAGATATATTCTGGGTGCTCAATCATTGTAACTTATGAGGGAGTGCTCAATATTGGCAACGACTTCTTGATGAACCAAAAGAGTAGACTGTATTGCGCAAATTCTGTCAATATTGAGAATCACGTTCGTATAGGATGGGAGACCCAAATATATGACTCTAACTTTCATTTTACCTACGATGGTGTTAATAATTTAATAGGCAATGCACTTGGCTCTGTACGTTTGGGGAACAATGTTTGGATTGGCAATCGCTGCACTATAGCCAAAGGGGCCTTGTTGCCAGACTATACCATAATCGGAAGCAATTCCCTAGTTTCAAAGAAACTTGAAAATGATTTCGGGGGGGCATTTGGGTCGGTATGCCTGTCCGCTTGAAGAGAGAAGGATTTTATCAAATATTAGACAACAAAATACAAGCCGAACTATTTTCATATTTTCAGAAAGAAGGAGCGCATAAGAAAGTTCGGAGTATTTCGCTTTCTGATGAGGATTTGAAAAAGTGCTTGAATCACATATAATTTATGTCACAAAATAACACAAAAAAGAAATCAGTCAAAGGAACTATTTGGAGTTTTGTAGACAACTTTATGACAATAGGTTGCTCTTTTGTCATAGGTATTGTATTAGCAAGACTTCTTTCACCATCCGATTATGGTACAGTCGGAGTATTAAGTATATTTCTGTCACTTGCTAACGTTTTTGTAGATTGTGGATTTGGAACAGCAATCATCAGAAAAAAAGAAAGGACACAAGAGGATATGTCAACTGCATTTTACTTTAATGTAGGATTAGGAATATTTGTATATCTTGTATTGTTTCTCATATCACCATTAGTGGCAGACTTCTTCAGAATGCCAATTTTGAAAGTCTTGCTTAGGGTATTAGCTTTGTGCGTGTTCTTTAATTCTTTATCAATAGTTCAGACAGCTCAGTTTACAGCGAACTTAAAGATAAAAACAATAGCTGCCGTAAATGTTTGTACACAGATACCAATGGGACTTGTTGGTATTTATTTTGCCTACAAAGGATTGGGAGTATGGACTTTGGTAATTCAGCAAGTAGGAAGTTCCTTTTTAAAGACCTTATTGCTGTGGGGACTCTCCAAATGGAGACCATCGTTAGTGTTTAACAAGGAGTCATTTCAATATCTGTTCAATTTCGGTTGGAAATTGTTAAGCGCCAATTTGATAGGAGCATTTTTCAATGAGATTTACTCTTTTTTCATTGGTCGTTTCTTGGGCGCAAGTAAGTTGGGCTTTTATTCGAAAGCGAATAATTTAGCCACGCAGCCAAGAAGCATCTTGACAAATGTCATTAACAGAGTGGTTCTTCCTATCATGGTGGAAACGCAGGGAGATACAGACAAGGTGCGTTCCGTTTATTCACGGCTCATTCAAATGGTTTGTTTTGTAGTGTTCCCCGTATATTTCCTTTTGATAGCTGTCGCTCGTCCTTTAATTCTCATCCTTTGGACATCCAAGTGGGAGGCTACAATAACGTTATTCATGATTTGCTGTGCAGGTTTTTGTTGGGGACCAATAAGCCAATTGAACTTTAGTCTCCTTCAATTGTTGAATCGTACAGACTTGACCCTAAAGTTGGAGTTTTTCAAAAAGCCAATCTGTCTGATGTTGCTTTTATGCGGTGCTCCGTTTGGCTTAACAGGTGTAGTTGTCAGTTGTAGTGTTTATAACGTTGTAGCGGCTATTGTAAATATGTATCCTACCAAAAGTCTCCTTGACTATGGTTATTGGCTTCAATTTAAGGATATTTTGAAATATTTAGGTGTTGCAGTATGCGCTTTTGGAGTTGCTTACATCAGCTGTTGCTTAATAGATAATAATATTTTGTCATTATTGATAGGAACAATTGTGTATGCAGCAATTTATCTGCCTATTTGTTATGTGTGCAAGCTGGCTGCTTTTAATGATTTCAAAAACATTATTTTAAAGAAATGAGAAAGATGATAGAAAATATGAGTTTTAAAAGAATAAAACATTCTATTGTATGGCGAGTATCAAAATGGAAATGGGCTTTATTACATAAGTTATTGTTCCGTCTTGTACCTATTTGCCAGAATAAGGTTTGTGTAATCAGTTGGGGAGGCAAATATTTTAATTGCAATCCTAAAGCTATTGCAACTTATATTGCCAGTCACAATTGCAACAATCTACATGTTGTAGCGGTCGTGAACAATCCAATACAGTACAAAGCATCCTATCCTAACATTAAGTTCGTTAAGACAAAATCCTTCGGACATTTGATAGCACAACTATCATGTAAGTTCTTTATAGCCAACATTCGTATGACTGATTTTCAAAAGAAGCAAGGGCAAATATATATACAGACTTGGCATGGAATGGGACCAAAAAAATCAGAGAAAGATAGTCTTAATTCATTGTCAGAAGTATATATAAAGGAGGCAATTAATGACTGCAATCAAACGGACATCATGCTTAGTGGTTCTAAATGGCAAACGGATTGGATTAAGAATTCAACCTGGTACGAGGGTAAAATATTGGAAATAGGAACTCCACGTGACGATTGTTTTTTTAGCAAAGATCAATATCAAGAGAATAAAAGCAGAGTGTATTCGACTTATGGCATAGATTCGTCTGTAAAAATTATCCTTTATGCGCCAACCTTCAGATCTCTTGGAGAAATAGCTCAAAATAGCATTGATATAGATACATTGCTAAATACTTTTTCTAGGAAGTTTGGAGGTAAGTATGTCCTGCTACTTAGACTTCATCCTAATGTAGCCAATCAACCCTTACCAGAGAGTTATGCAAAATTTCTTTCAACGAAGGTTTTTAATGCAACCACCTATCCTGAGATGCAAGATCTTCTTTGTTCTTCTGATGTGCTAATTACAGATTTCTCTTCTGTTTCCACCGAGTTCGTCATGCAAGACAAACCTTGTTTTTTGTATATCCCAGATTATAAAACTTATGATAGAGGCTTGTATTTCCAGCCAGAAGAGATGCCATTCCCTTATAGTTTTGACAACGAGCAACTATTCAAAAGTATCCTGATGTTTGATGAAGTAAGTTACAAAGGAAAAGTAAAGGCATACAAGACATTAATAGGAATGAAAGAAAAGGGTTGTGCATGTGTAAAACTAGCAAATAGCTTAAAGTTGATGGTAGCTGAATAGAAGTACCGTATATAGCAGTTTATTTGCTGTATTTACAATTATAGAGCAATAAAATATTTAAACAAACATTTTTAAATTTAAAGATTTTCATTTTTCATCATGACAAAAGTTAGTATAATAATTCCCATATATAATGTTGAAATGTATTTAGACAGATGCATGAAAACACTTTTAGATCAGACTCTTCAAGACATAGAGTTAATTATGGTGGATGATGGTTCTCCAGATAAGTGTCCACAAATATGTGACGAGTATGCTCAAAAAGATTCGAGAATAAAAGTAGTCCATAAGCAAAATGCAGGGTTGGGATATGCGCGTAATTCAGGATTGGAAGTCGCCACAGGTGAATTTGTGGCTTTTGTTGATTCTGATGATTATGTAGACACTTCAATGTTTGAACTACTTTATAAAGAAGCATTGAAAACTCAGGCAGATGCTGTTTTTTGTGCTTATCAGATACATAACAAGAATCGGGATGGCGAAATTTTATTTTCTAAGAAAAAGTTACTTCACGACAAGGAAATAATTAACTATATCGCAGATATGATAGCCTCTCCTACCTGCATAAAAGAAGAACGACTGGAATGTATGTCGGCTTGGAATGGTATATATAAGAAGAATGTTATAGATAAAGGAAAAATCAGATTCATGTCTGAACGAGAAATTGTATCAGAAGATATAGTATTTAATGTTGATTTTCTAAAAAGATGCAACTGTATAGCTTTAGTACCACAACCTTTGTATTATTACTGTATTAATGGAAATTCCTTAAGTCAAACTTTTAAGGAATCTAAATTTTTGGGAATAATCAGATTGTACAATTCTCTCATAAACAGAACTAAAGAATATAATTCTACAGAAATGAGCCAAAGATGTCTACGCTTACTTGTTGAATACACATTGGGGCAGATCAACGATTTGTTTTTTTCTTCTTTTTCATTAAAGAAAAAGAAAATGATTTTTAATACTGTTGCTAAAAATAAAATTTGGGATAAGAATATAAATACTTTTAAAATTGTTTTGCCAAAAACTCAATTTTTTAAATTCTTACTCTTAAAAAGCAGGAGTTTCTTTCTTTATCAAATGTTAGTTACTTTAAAAAAAATTATCAAATAATTACCAGAAATAATGACCTATACAATTCTTTTAATACTTCTATTTTGTGGCCTCGTAATTAGTAAACAGAAAAAAACATACTTTTACATCTCCACAATATATATAATGATTATAGGAAGTTTACGTTCAATTTTTGTTGGTACAGATGTACATCTTTACGGGACAAATTTCTATTATACAAATTTCAATCCTAAAAGTTGGAATATGGGAACTGACTTTGAGATAGGCTTCAACTATTTAATAGCTTCTTTCAAAAGTATAATAAGCGATGATTATATGTTCTTTGTTTCTATACTTTTTATTTATACTTTTGGACTAACTGCTTGGTTTGTGAAAAAGTACAGTCCCGATATATCTTTATCTCTGTTACTTATTGTTTTGTTTGGAACTATGTTTGTTGAGTTTTCGGCAATGCGTCAATTTTTTGCGTTGGCAACAGCCTTACCCTTCATAGATAAATATTTTAAGGACAAAAACACTTTTTTTTATATAATCTCAATAGTTTCGTTAGGCGTATTATTCCACCATAGTGTAATTATAATGGTTTTTATTCCTTTGGTAGTAGATAAAACTTTTATTAGCAAAAAAATTATGCTATTGTCTTTAGGTGGATCATATGTTCTTGCTTTTGTTTTCCAAAACGTATTAGCAAATTCCCTAAGTGCTTTTTCATTCTTGTTGAATGAACGTTACAATACATATGCAACAGAATTAGCTGAAGCGAAAGAAGGAAATATGGCTTTATTCCAAACATTGATAGCCGCAGTAATAGTTTGGTATTCAAAGAATATAAATAATAGAATTTTACCCATTTATGTACTAGGTATATGTTGTTTTAATATATTCTCCTCATTTTCAGATGTTGCGCCAAGGGCAGCAATGAATTTAATAAATGTATTCATGACAATACAAGCAGCTGTTACTGTTATGGAGCAGAAGAAATTTAAACGCTTTGCCGTGGGTACGTTTGTCATTGCATCAGGATTAGTTTATTATTTTTGGTGCTATTATATAAATGGAGTTTATAATGTAGTACCTTTTAGTTTTAGAGATTTATGATAATAAATAGTTTCAACGAGTTGTCAAGGATTATAAAGTTGGAAAAATCTCTTTATGATAAACGTCAAGGTTTAAAGAGATATATCCCTTCAAGTTTTCAGATGTATAAAACGCTAAGTTACCTTAAAACACTTAGACGTGTTGAATATTTGGAATACAAGATAAACAATACAACAAATCCTATTCTAAAAAACATATTTATATGTTCTCATTATTATTTTAAGCAGAAATGGATGCGATTAGGACTGAAAAACAATTTGGATATTGGTCTCAATTCTGTAGAAGAGGGTATAGTTATCTTCCACAATGCAAATGGTATTGTCATCAATGAAAATTCTCACATTGGAAAAAACTGCGAATTTCATGGTAATAATTGTGTCGGCAATGATGGCATCGAAATTTACAAAGCACCTAAAATAGGAAATAATGTTCATTTTGGAGTAGGAGCTTGTGTCTTAGGTGATGTTACTATTGCTGATGGTATTTGGATAGCAGCTGGTGCTGTAGTTGTCAGCTCTTTTTTAGAGCCAAATATTGTTATCGGCGGGATTCCTGCAAAAAAAATAAAAAATAAATAATAAATAATGAATAATCCTTTAGTATCTATCCTCGTACCCATATATGGAGTCGAGAAATATATAAAGCGTTGTGCTATTAGCCTTTTCGAGCAAACTTATAAAAACATAGAGTTTGTTTTTGTAAATGATTGTACTCGTGATTCAAGCATATCTGTTTTGAAAGGCGTGGTGACAGAATATCCACACTTGGCAGATAAAGTGAAAATTATAAATCATATACGCAATAAGGGACTTGCAGCAGCAAGAAATACTGCGGTAAAAGAATCTTCTGGGGATTTTATTTTTCATGTAGATGCTGATGATTGGCTGGAAAAGACAGCTATTGAATCATGCGTAAATGTACAAGAGGTAAATGATGCAGATATTGTTACGGTAAATGCCAAAGCTATCTGGAATAATAGAGTGGAATTATATAATACTCCATCAACAACAAATCCGAAAGATTTATTGAGAGCAATTTTGTCACGAAGGGCTATATGTAATATATGGGGGCGACTCATTCGCAAAAGTTTATATGTGAATAACAACATCTTTAATGTTGAAGGATTGAATATAAGCGAAGATTTGCAAATTATGCCTCAGCTTTTGTTTTTCTCTTCTAAAATTGCTGTTTGTACTAAGCCTTTATATAATTATGAATGCCGAAATCAATCATCTTACACTTCCACTTATAATATAAAAAGCGACTTGCAAAACCAAGAAACAGCTGTTATATTACGAGACTTTATGCAAAAGAATGATTCTGCTTTGTTAAAGTACATTGATGTATTGGACATTACAAATGTTGTACTCAGCATAAAAGGCTGTATGAAAGATGATAGGAACATGGATTTTTTTAGATCCAATGTCCTAGGAAGACGTGAAAACTTGAATTCTTCGCTTTTCAAGGATATTCCCTTGGCTGATCGTCTCACATTATACATAAAAAATGAGTGGTTGCTAAAAGAATATGTTAGATTAGCAAGCTTTATAAAAATTAAAATATTGAAACGCTAATGAAAACATTTTTATTTGATAATCCTGAAGATAAGGAAAAAGTTGGATTTTTATTTAAAGAAGATAAGGCTGGAAGAACTATTATTTTTTCGCCTAAGGATAAAAAGCTATTTGTTACATGGACTAAGGGAGTCAAAGTAACTTTAGCCCAAACGTCCGAAAACGATACAATCGTGTGTTGGTATGATTTTCAAGCTATTTTGTGTTATTGGTTTGCTCTATTAACCTTTAGACATAGAAAAATAGTTTGCGTCAATCTTTTATTGAAAGATAAAAATACCCTCAAAAACAAAGTCGTGTCATGGTTTTATAAAAAAGCACTTAATAGCAAGCATTTTGTGGCAAGTGTTACATCTACTGAATATGGAGATTTTTTAAAAAAACGCTTAGGAGTAAAAAGATTATTCTTATTACATGATGTCTTTCATGAGACCTATAAATATGAAGAGGTGGTTCAAACTGTTTCTAATACAGTATTTTGTGGAGGTCGCAATGGACGAGATTGGCAATTTATGATAGAAGTCGCTAGATCTATGCCAAATGTTGACTTTCACTTGGTGATGCCACAAAGTGTTTATGAAGAATGCAAAAATGTCTTGCCATCCAATGTTTATGCAAAGTTTAATCTTCCAATTAAAGAATTCATGAAAGAAATGTGTTCTTGTGAGATTGTTGCTCTTCCACTTGACACAGAAGCACCTGCAGGACTAATCGTCTTATTTCAGGCTGCTGCCAACATGAAGTATGTCATAACGACAGATACTATGACAACGAGAGAGTATCTTGGTGATGGAAGAGGTTGCTTGGTAGAAAATAATATAGAAATATGGGTAAATGCCATCAATCAGAGATTAGGAACTGAAAATATAGAAGCTTCTAGTAAGTTGCTAAAATTCTTGGAAACAGAATGTTCTGAAAGAAAGTTCATTGAAGGCATTGAATCAATGATAAAAGAAGTACAATGATAATTAATACTATAAAGAACTTGATTACCTTTATAAAAGTAAAGACCAACCACCTTGATTCGGGGGGGGGGAAATTACATAGGTTTTGATGTAAAATTTGTTAACAGAGGAACTGTTTCATTAGGAAGAGCTGTAATAATCCGCCCTTCAACAAGGGTTTATGCTGGTAATTCTCAGAGTTTGGTGTCTTTTGGGAATGGCACAGAGATTGGAGAACACTCTACCATTTCATCAAACAATAGTATTGTTTTTGGTAATAATGTGTTGACAGGTCCGCATATCTTTATCGCAGACCACAATCATGCGTATGAGAATCCTTTACTTCCTGTTTCTAAACAAGGGGTGAAATGTAATACAACAGATGAGGTTGTGATAGGTGATGGCTCTTGGCTTGGAACAAACGTTGTAATTGTAGGAAATGTGCATATAGGTAAGCATTGTGTGATTGGTGCGAACTCTGTGGGCACTAAAGATATTCCTGATTACTCTGTGGCAGCAGGTATTCCTGCAAAGGTCATAAAAAAGTATGACTTTGAGAAGGAAAAGTGGGTGAGGGTTTAGTGTAAATTAAAAAAATAATATTTTAATTTGGTAAAGTAAAGAAAATAACAGAAGTAAGTTTTATGCAACGATTAATTTCATTTGATATAGCTAAGGCTATATGTATTATATTAGTAGTAATAGGGCATTATGTGCCAGACTACTCACCACAGTGGTATGTTGGAGTACATGATGTTATCTATACTTTTCACATGCCTTTGTTTATGTTTGCTAGTGGTTTTATTTATATGGCAACAAAGAAGGATATACCATATTGGAATTTCCTTTTGAAAAAAGTAAAAAGGCTGATGGTGCCGTATTTATCGGTATCGGCTATTGTCATTACTATAAAGCTGCTTACAGAAGGACATGCCTATGTGGAGAATCCTGTGACGTGGATGTCTTATGTAAAAATGTTATATCTGCCAGAAGCGGGATATTTCCTTTGGTTTATTTGGGCATTGTGGTGGATGTTTGTGATTTCCCCTTTGTTTAAGACTAAGCAAATGAGATTGGGGTTGTTAGTCTTGGCTATAGTATTGCATTATATGCCAAATTTCTTACCTGACGTATTCTGTCTTAGACAGTTTCAAGGTATGTTGGTGTATTTTATGCTTGGTGTTGTCTGCTGTGATTGGAAGCAACAAATTTCCTTTGTGAGCAAGGTTCCTGCGTGGTGTGTTTTGGGATTTTTCGCTATTGCTGAGGGTATGAATTTGATGGATATGGGGGGGGCAAATCTCAATGCTTCTGCCTTATCTTGGAATCGCTGCAATAATGGCTTTTTCTTCTCTCATGGAAAAATGGAATTCCAAAAGTAACGAATGGTTGATGGTCGTATCCTCTTCAAGCTATATCATCTACCTTTTCCATACTACTTTTGAAGGTTTTGCAAAGGCTGTAGTACATAAAATCCCATTCTTTACGGATGGAAATGATGTACTGTTTATCATCAATGCTTTTGTTGTTGTTTGTAGTGGTGTTGTTTGCCCTATAATCTTACATCGCTATGTATTAAACAAAACTCACATAACAAAAATAATGTTTGGACTGAAATAAAATTTAAATGAATAAAACTCAACTTACCCCCCCATTTCAGCGAATGTCAGGGAAAATTACTCTTCGCTGGACGGCTTGCGTGCTTACGCAGCAGTAGGCATTGTTCTGATGCACGTTCAGGCTAATCTTGTGATTAAGCCAAGTGATAACTTCCTGACTGGTGATATAATTCCGTGGTTCACGAATTTCACATTGCTGTTCATGATTATTAGTGCATTCAGTATGTGCTGTGGATATTATGAACGTGTAAAGTCGGGAGCAATAACTCCTGCGAAGTTCTATACTAAGCGCTATCATCGTGCCTGGCCATTCTTCGCCATGATGGTGATGATAAGCTTTGTGATGGAACCATCATGGAGTACGTTCTGCCAAAGTTTCGCAGATTTGACGATGTGCTTTAATCTCTTGCCTAATCCAAATATTGAGGTGATAGGTGTGGGATGGTTCCTTGGAACGGTATTTACGTTCTATATGCTTTTCCCTTTCTTAACCTTCCTGCTGGATAATAAGAAGCGAGGATGGATGGTATTGCTGCTGTCGTTAGTGTTCTGCTATATTGCTATTGTGTATTTCGGCACTCCTGACTTTGTTGTGAAACCAATAGATAAGGTGAATATTATCTATAGTGCGCCTTTCTTTGTTGCCGGTGGTATGATTTACCTCTATCGTCTAGGTATCAAGAGTTGGGTGGAGAAACATTGGATAATAGCATTGGCATCATGTCTTGTACTTACCATATTAAGATTTGTTGTTGATATCAAAGGTTTGTTTATCTTGCCAGACCTCATTGTATTTGCAGCTTGGCTGATTTACGCCATAGGTTCAAAGGATATTGTCTTGAACAATAGGGTGGCTAAGTATCTGAGTGGTATTAGCATGGAGATTTATCTTTGCCACATGATGTTTTTTAGAGTAGCAAGTATGTTGCATCTGGATAAGTTTATTCATAACAATGACATGTTGTATGTAGCTACTTGTATTGCAACATTGATTGGTGCGATATGCTTTTCGCATGTTATCAAATATTATGTGTTTAAGTGTATTGAGAATAAAAGACGTTAATAGATATGATTTCGAAAAGGTAAAGTAGGTGTGAGTGTGATGTTTTGAATTTAAAAGTGGCTATATATAGTAACAATGGAACAATTTTTCAATCATATACAGGACATTCTAAAAAGTAATAATGTTACAGTTTTAGGTTTTCTGTGGAGTGCATTAATTTTTATCCTTGGCGTAATATCTACAAAGTATAGGATAAAGGAATGGTTCCAGCACCGAAGAATATGGATGCGTATGGCAGTATGTCTTGCTATATTGATTGTAGCAATACTATCTGATTGGCATGTTATAGCTGCCGGAATATTTACTTTTTTGGTAATCATCAGCACATTTCTTCCACTTCCACATGAGGCCCTTCTTCTTCGTTATTACAAAACTCATGAAGACGCTTTGGAAAAGGAAAAATATCGTGGGTGGCTTGTTACAACAACGGCCTTATTGCGCTTTTATGAGCTAAAAATAAGAAAAAGCCGAGGATTAATAAAGAGGCAAGATGTGCAGATTGCATTCATAGATGAAGCTAAGAAATGGGATTTATTTGATAGGGAGTATATTAAGTATTACTTGCCTAATCTTGATGTCTTGTTCAGAATTGGAGCAATAAAAGCATTTGAAAATGAATGTTCCAAATTGTCCAGATTCGATAATACGGGATATATGTTGAGCTTTAAGACATATCTGGCTTATAATAACTTTGACTATGAGAAAATGGAAGAATTGGAATCAAAATGTTCGGATACCGATGATGATTCAAGGCTTGTATCTCTTATCAATAAGTTTTGTGCGTATGAAGCCTCTGGCGAAAAGGAGAAAATGAAGGTTGTTATCTCCAAACTTCTAGATTTTAAACGTAAAGGAATCATAGATATAGAATTGTATCGTGATTTAATGATATATTATGATGAGATAATAGCAGATAAGAAAACAGCTGATAGTCTTGCGCAGGAAATAGAGCAGCTCAATCCCGTCAATTTTGATGATTATCTTAATCTGATTGATGTTGCTTTTATGTACTATAGAAGAAATAACTACCAGCAGAAGATTAATAGTTTAATAGAAAGAGTTATTGCTGAAAATGAGAAAAGGCAACAAGGTGAGGAACAGATGATAACCAAAATAAGACTGATGTATATTATGTTTGATAATGGTTATAGGTGGCAAGAATATTCTATTGGCTTATTTTCGAATCGGACCTGCTTCTTGGAAAGCGGATATCGTGTGGGAGCGGTTTTTATACAAGAAACATATCGATTATTGAGAGATGTGGATTTTTTGAATAATCAATCGTTAAATGATCGACTTCAGAATGAAATGTTTGCAGACTTTGATAGATATACAAAACGCTACATCTCAGAAATTGAATCTGATATTGCTGGACTTGATGATCGTTTCTTGTATAGAAAGCGAAACTTACTGATGCTTAAACTGGAATTGCTCAAATCTAAAGCTGATGAAGATTTTGTTCTTCTGAGGAAAAATAATGATGAGATATTTGATAGAATCATAGAACTGTGCAGATATAGTGGTGACAAAAGGGAAATGCTGCATTTCTTAGTTGTACATGCTGATGATATTTTGACTATTGATAATCAAATAAAAGAGACAGTAAAAGAAAACGTATATCGTGTTAATTCCAAGCATCTGAAAGACTATGAATGTCATAGGATGGCATATATTAATAAAGCAGAAAATATAGTATGTGAAATAGCAAACATGTTGTATTTGAGGAAATATGATAAGTCGTTGGCGTATTATGTTCTTTACACTGCTTATTTTTATATGCTGCTTGGGAATAAACAACGTTGTTTGTTCTTCTTTACCATGGTTGAAAAATATGATATTGATATAAGAAACTGGACTATTGCTATACAGCATTATTATAAGAAAGTCCATAATTATATATCTAAGGATTAATGAGTTAAATATGGAACAAGAAAAAGAATACAATGATTTTATAGCTTTGGGTAGAAAATACTATCCAAAACAGGATGATAAAGGTATCACAAACTTTAATTCGGTGGTACTTGCTAACGTTTATCCGAAGAAAAAAGACATTCTTGATAATTATGGGGTAACCAAGTGTGAACTTTTTGCTTTAATTATGATGGAAGGGTTCTTTCCTGAATGCATACAGCGTCCTTTGGTGTTTGGTTTAAAGCCAAATTCGTTTATAAAACGGTGTATATCCTACTTTGATTCATTATTGAGTAAAACACCAAAAACTTCATCCGTAGTTCTTTATCGGCAAGATCATTTCAATTCTGTTGAATATTATAAAGAATTGCAGAATAAGGGTAAACATTATATTTGTTCGAGTTTTTTGACAACTTCTACTGATGATTATGACAACTCTAGCAGTGTAAAGTTAGTAATAAGCCCCAAATTAGACGGCAAAACAAAAGCTCATGATGTCTATCGAATAATGAATCATGGGGAAAATATTAAAGGAGCGATACCTGAAAATCAGGTAAACTTTGAAAGAAATGCCGAATTTGAAATTACGGGAATAGATGAAAAACCAAATATTCCTGTGGTTTACTTAAATGAAATATAACAATGAAGATTTTATTAGCAAATAAGTTTTATTACCGCCGTGGCGGTGATTGTATTTATATGCTCAATCTGGAAAAGCTGCTGAAGGCGCATGGGCATGAGGTGGCGATATTTGCCATGGACTATCCGGAGAATCTGGATACGCCCTGGAAGAAATACTTTCCCAAGAATATGAGCAAGTTGATGGCTTTTACCCGTCCGTTTGGTGATGGGGAGGTGAAGAGCAAGTTCTCGCAACTACTGAATGACTTCAAGCCTGATGTGGTGCATCTGAACAATATCCATACGCAGCTTTCTCCGCTGATTGCTAAGTTGGCGCATGAATACGGAGCAAAGGTGGTTTGGACATTGCATGATACCAAACTCGTTTGTCCTTGCTATACCTGCATGAGAGATGGCAAGTGGTGCGAGGAGTGCTTTACGGATAAACTGGCAGTGGTGAAGCATCGCTGTATGCCAGGAAGTATCCCTGGGGCAATCGTCGGTTATCTGGAGGCTAAGAAATGGAACAAGGAGGTGCTGCAGAAATATGTGGACTGGTTCCTTCCTCCATCGAAATTTATGATGGATACCTGTGTGAAGGGCGGTTATTCTCCAGAGAAGTTCAGAGTGCTCTGCAACTTCATCGATGTGACGAAACTTCCGGAGGTTTCTTCAAAGATTCAGGTAAAGGAAGACTACTATGTCTATCTGGGACGAGTGAATGAGGTGAAGGGTGTGAGAACCTTGTGTAAGGCGGCTGCTCAGCTTGACAAGAAATTGATTGTGATTGGTGATGGTGAGTTGCTTCCGGAACTGAAGGAAACTTATAAGAACTATTCTCATATCGAGTTTAAGGGCTTGATGCAATGGGAGGAGTTTATGCCTATCCTCCAGAAGGCTCGCATGATGGTGCTTCCTGCTGAATGGAGCGAGAACAATCCTCTCACCGTGATTGAATCACAGAGCCTGGGTACACCGGTACTGGGTGCGAATATCGGAGGTATTCCTGAACTGATAGTTGAGGACGGTAAATCTGCTGCGGCAATGGTTCCTAACGGTATGACCTTTACATCTGGTGATGTGGAGGAATTGAAGGACAAAATAGAAAAAATGTTTGCGCATGACTTTGATTATCAAGCCATCGCAAAAGATGCCATCGAAAGATATTCTTCCGAGGCTTATTATCATAAATTAATGGAATATTATAAATAACTATATTATGTCAGAAAAGAAATTAAATGGTACTGTCATTGTAACTTATCGTTGCAATGCGCGTTGTTCAATGTGTAATCGTTACAAGGCTCCTTCTAAGCCAGAGGAGGAAATCTCTATTGAGACTATCAAGAAACTTCCTAAGATGTACTTTACCAACATCACAGGTGGTGAGCCTTTCATCCGTACGGATTTGAAGGATATCGTACGTGAACTTTATAAGAAGAGCGACCGTATCGTGATCTCTACCAACGGCTTCTTCACCGACCGTATCATCGACCTGGCGAAGGAGTTCCCTCAGATTGGTATCCGTATCTCTATCGAGGGTTTGGAGAAGACCAACAATGAGATCCGTGGTTTGAACAATGGTTTCAACCGTGGCTATACTACCTTGAAGAAGCTCTGCGAGATGGGATTGAAGGATGTAGGTTTCGGTATGACCGTTCAGGATAAGAACGCTCCTGACCTCGTGCCTCTCTATGAGTTGAGCAACAAGATGGGTATGGAGTTTGCTACCGCATCGCTCCATAACTCTTTCTATTTCGTTGAGGCTAAGAACATCATCCACGACCGTCCGATGGTGGCTAAGAACTTCGAGAACCTGGTGAACGAACTGTTGAAGTCTAACTCTCCAAAGAAGTGGTTCCGTGCCTACTTCAACCATGGACTCATCAACTATATCTATGGTCAGAAGCGTCTCTTGCCTTGCGATATGAGTTTCGATACCTTCTTCATCGACCCATACGGTGATGTGATGCCATGTAATGGTACCAAGGACAAGGAGGTGATGGGTAACCTGAACCGCCAGACTTGGGATGAGCTTTGGAGTTCTCCAGAGGCAGAGCAGGTTCGTAAGAAGGTAAGACATTGCGACAGAAACTGCTGGATGATCGGTTCTGTTTCTCCTGCCATGCACAAGTACATCAAGACTCCTGCCCTGTGGGTGGCTAAGCACAAGCTGAAGAGCCTGCTCGGTATGAAGTACTCTATGTATGAGAACCCTATCTGCTGCGAGTATCGTGATGGTAAGGTAACCAAGGAACAGCTTGACAAACTTTCTACCTGCGATATGAATGCGGTGGTAAACAACGGTCTTTCTGCCGATTCAAAGGAGGCTTTGAAGGGCAAGCGTGGTGAGGACATCGTGAACGCTGACGTGGCTAGCCAGGGTTATGAGGCTACCAAAAAGGAAACAGATAGAAATATCGAAATCAAGTAATCACTTGATTCTCTTATGATTGATAAGAAGCCACAGTGCGGAGAGCATCGACATCAAGATGATGCCGAAGTACTGTATGGCTTCTTTGATATAGTTTGAAATCTTATTCATGCCTGCAAAGGTAATACTTTTATTTTGAAAATCTCTAGTTTTTATGAAAATAGTTGTAACAGGTACTCGTGGTATCCCGAATATCATGGGTGGCGTGGAGACGCATTGTGAGGAATTGTTCCCTAGAATGGTGGAGCGTGGTTATGATGTAACGTTGATCCGTCGCTCGAACTATGTGAAGGATGACTTACATGAATGGAAAGGAGTAAAACTGGTAACAATTCCTTCTCCTAAGAAGAAGAGTTTCGAGGCTATCATCCATACTTTCCGTGCCATCAATGAGGCAAAGAAGTTGGGTGCTGATGTATTGCATATTCATGCCATCGGTCCTGCACTGCTGGTGCCATACGCCAAATTGCTGGGCATGAAGGTGGTGTTTACGCATCATGGTCCTGACTATGACAGGGACAAGTGGGGATTTGTAGCCAAGACAATCCTGAAGATGGGTGAGCGTATGGGCTGCATGTTTGCCGATGATGTCATCGTCATCTCGAATGTCATCAAGAACCTCATCGCCCGTAAATATGGGAGAACCAAGAATGTTCACCTTATATATAATGGCGTTTCTGAGCCTGAAATCTGTGACTATCCTGAATATTTCAAGGAACTGGGAATAGAGAAAGGCAAGTATATCCTGGGTATGTGCAGATTTGTGCCTGAGAAGAACCTGCACCATCTGGTAGAAGCGTATAGACAGTTGATTGTTAAGAATGAAAAGTTAATAGAACAAGGCTACAAGTTGGTGTTGGCTGGTGATACGGACTTCGAGGATGAGTACTCATTGGGATTGAAGCAGATGGCAAGGGAGAATGGTGTGGTGCTTACTGGCTTTATCAAGGGCAGAAAGCTTCATTCGCTGTTGACGAATTGCCGCTGCTATTGTCTTCCATCTTCACACGAAGGTTTACCGATTGCCTTGCTGGAGGCGATGAGCTATGGGGTAAAGGTAGTAGTGAGCGATATTCCTGCGAATCTGGAGGTTGGCTTGCCAAAGGATGATTACTTCCATTGTGGTCATGTGGATGAACTCTCTGAAAAGCTCGGAAAGATTATAGAGACTCCATTGCAGCATGTGGATTACGACATGAGCAAGTATGATTGGGACCAGATTGCTGATGAAGTAGGAGGGGTGTATCAAGGGTTGAAGAAATGATATTACAGGATTTTTATACCATTCTTCAATCTGCCATAGGAAAAACGGTTCAATTATCCCATACGCTTTCCGAAAAGGAATGGAATGAGATCTTTGGATTAGCCAAGAAGCAGGCGCTTGTTGGGATTATGTTTGAAGGTGTTGAGCGTTTGCCGCAAGAGCAATGGCCTCCAAGAAAAGTGGTCTTGCAATGGGTGATGATGGTAGAAAGTATCAAGCATCGGAATCGACAGACTACTGATGTATGCCTTCGTTTAACAGAAGCGCTTAGCAAAGATGGATTTGAAACTTGTATATTGAAAGGACAAGCCAATCATGTATATTATGATGGCTTGAACTCTAAACATTCTCTAGGACTGTTTAGAATCTGTGGTGATGTAGATGCCTGGATTTGGCCAAAGGAAAAGACTAAGCATCCTGTAAAGTCTATCATTGATTATTGTCAAAGCAAGAAAATCTTATTATCTTTATGCCATTTACATGCTGAGGTGAAACCTGAGAATGGAGTTCCTGTTGAGATTCATTTCCGTCCTTCGTTCTTGAATACTCCTATGAGGGATAGATATTTTCAGCGGTTATTTCAATCGGCTCATTTTGAGAAGGTCAATATCGATGGATGCTGTGAACTGACCAAGTTGAGAGTGGATTATGATTTGCTCTTCCAGATGAATCATATCTATCGTCATTTGCTGGATGAAGGTGTAGGAATGCGGCAAGTGCTGGATTTCTATATGTTATTGAAAGCTTATTGGAAAGAGAGTCTTGTTAGAGATGAACTGATGGATGGTACAACATTGAAGAGGCATGTGAAGGCATGTGGTATGGGTAGATTTGCATCTGCCTTGATGTTTGTCCTCCAGAAGATTTTTGATATGGATTGTTCAGAACTATTATGTGTGCCATCTGAGCATCATGGTTCTTTCCTGTTGGAGGAAATGATGCTGGCTGGAAACTTCGGACATTATGATGCGAGAATGAGGACTTTGGAGGAAAAGAAGGGCAAGCTATCCTATCAGTTACAGAAAGCATCACGCCGTTTTAGAAGGAATCTGAGGTTTCTGTCCAGTTATCCTGAAGAGGTGATTTGGGAACCTATCGCAAGAGTAGAGCATTTCCTGTGGAGGAAATATAGGTTATATCGGTTTTGAAGGAAAAATCTTTCGTAACAGATTATAATAGAATATTATATAAAAATTAAACAGAAATAATAATGGAAGTAATAAAGACAGATATTGAGGGCGTGCTCATCATTGAGCCTCGCCTGTTTAGAGATGCTCGTGGCTATTTCTTCGAGAGCTTCAGCGAGCGAGAGTTTAAAGAGAAGGTAGAGCCATTGGTGGGCTACAAGGTGGAGTTCTGCCAGGACAATGAGAGTATGAGTTCTTATGGCGTAATGCGTGGCTTGCATTTCCAGAGGCCTCCGTTTACACAGAGCAAGCTGGTGAGATGCGTCAAGGGTAGAGTGCTGGATGTTGCCGTGGATATCCGTAAGGGCTCGCCGACATACGGTAAGCATGTGGCGGTGGAACTGACAGAGGATAATCATCGTCAGTTCTTTATTCCTAAGGGTTTTGCGCATGGTTTCGCTGTCTTGTCGGAAACTGCAGTATTCCAGTATAAGTGTGATAACTTCTATCACCCAGAGGCTGATGGGGGTATCTCTATCTTGGATGAATCGCTTGGCATTGATTGGCGCATTCCTACGGAACATGCTAATCTTTCGGAAAAGGATACGAAACATCCTTTGCTAAAAGAATTTGATTCGCCATTTACTTTTTGATTATATTTATTTTTAAGGATAATGTTTATATTATGGAACATAATTATAAGGTGAAAGATGCGACTTCATTTTCTATTGATCAAATTGTTGATTTAGTTAATAATCAGTACTTATTATATTTCAACTTCAACGAAGATAAAACTAAGGATGATTACTATTGTGGAATTACTAACAATCTTGATAAAAGAATGGAAGAGCACCGACGTAATGACTTTGAGATAGTTGAAGATAAAGTCTTTGCATGGAATTGTGAAAATGTTGATGTTGCCGCTGAGGTCGAAAAACGATTAGGTGAACTCGGATTTGATATTGGTGACACAAAAACTCTTGGTAATGGATGTGTAGAAAGTTCCACAATTGTTTATTTGTTGAAAAAAGGAAAAACAGTTAATTCTTAAGAAGTTAAACTATGGCAAAACCAAGAGTTTTTATAAGTTCAACTTTTTATGACTTAAAGCAAATCCGTGCTGATTTAGATAATTTTATCCTTGGGTTAGGCTACGATGTCGTAAGAAATGAAGAAGGTGGAATCCCCTATGGGACAAACTTCAAGTTAGAGGATTATTGCTATAAAGAGGTATCAATGGTGGATATTGTTGTTGCTATCATTGGGGGACGATTTGGTACAGCCTCTGATGTCAATCAAAAATACTCCATCACTAATGAAGAAATAAAAACAGCGATAGAGCACAATAAGCAAGTCTATGTTTTTATAGATCGGGATGTTGATGCTGAATACCAAACTTATCTGAAGAATAAGGATAAAGATATTGAGTACTCACATGTTGATGACAAACGTATTTTTGAGTTTATCGAGGAAATACGAAGTTTGAAGCGCAACAATATCATCCATCCCTTTTACTCATCAAATGAAATTATAACTTTTTTGAGAGAACAATGGGCGGGATTACTTCATCAGTACCTACAGGAGCAATCAAGGTATGCACAAACAGACACGCTTAATGATTTGCGAGAAACTTTAGGTATGGCTAAAGATTTAACAGATTTGCTTGTAAGTGCAAATGAAAGTCAAAGTAAAAACATATCAGAAGTCTTATTTGCCAATCATCCTGTTTTTGCAGAATTAAGAAAAGCAATGAACTGGAAGTTTCCTATTATTTTTCATAGCTTATCTGAATTGGGTTTATTGCTAGAACCTTGGGGGTATAAATATCTGCAAAATTCCGTAAAACAGAATTTTTATGAATTTGCTAATTCTAGAAGTGGCTATGATTTGTTTGTTCTTAAGGTTCTATTTGATAATGAGGGAGGTTTAATGTCTAGCTATCCTCCTTCTGACGATGAGTTAGTTATCAAAGAAAAGCATGTTACGACTGCGGACGATTTACCTTTTTAAAAATGGTATCGGTAAAAAAGTGGTTACAGGTGTCGCCTACTACGAGAGCTGGAGACACCTGCTGTAATGATATCTTATAGTTCGTTGTCTAAGATTTCCATCATTTCTGTAGCTGTAATCACTTGCGGTTCTTTTGGGAAGTGCTTGAGGTTACCGGTTACTAAGAAGGAATCTTCTTTGCTCAGGCATACTTCATAGAAGACCCGGTCATCCTCATCTGGCATGTTGCCATCATAAGGAAAACGGGAAGAATCAATGCCATTTTGCTTTATAAAGTTTAATAGTTCATTGATTCTTACCTCATTCAAATGAAACTTGGATCTGCTTAGAACATCAAAGTATTCTGCCAGAATCTCGTCATTATACAATGGTTTAATTTTACCACTGAGCATATTGTTAATGACCCTTCTTGTTGCTGAAAAAGGGTTCTTGGTTATAAACGAGGACACGATAATGTTCGTATCAATGACTGCATATACCATTGCGCTCTTTTCTTAATCGTCTGACTTCTCTGATTTCTTCATTGATTTCATCAAGTGACATTTCAATGTTGTGTTCTCTTGCTGTGTCACACATATATTGGAACGCAGCTTTTGCTTTTGCAGTCACCTCGTCTTCTTCCTTAGCTTGGATGGAGAAAGGAATGCTCTTACTGCGAATTACAGCCTTAACAAAGATGTTGATGGCGGTATTCGCACTCATGCCGAATTGTTCGCAGAGTTTATCAAACTGTGCTTTCTGCTGGTTGTCCATACGGACTGTCATTGCTGTCTGTGCCATAAGCCTAAAATGTTTAATTAATAATCATTCTGATTGCAAATATACATCATTATGACGTAAAATGGTGCGATAGTATTAATAATTTAATAAAGATTAATAGTTGAATGAATGATATAACTGCTTTTGCCTTGATGTATCCAAATGCGTATTCTCGTAATCCTGGGGATCATTTCTTCTGGAGGATGAAGAATAAGAAATAATAGATCTACGGGCGAACGGCTCCCTCTCTCCTTTTTATTTAAGCTACTTTTGGGTGATGGAGCTTAGTAGCCCGTTTTTGAAAATATTACCTTATGAAGTTGCAAGAGGTTGTGTTGGAGTAAAGTCAACTCTTAAATAATGAAGAAAATCAAACTTTATGACTACCAGCAGAGGGTGCTGGAGGACATCATCCACGTGCTGACCACGAAGGAGATAACCCGTTTCCGCAAGAAAAAGGGTTATGAAGAAGGAAACTCGGTCATCGTGCAGATGCCTACGGGTACGGGAAAAACCTACGTGATGGCATCGGTGGTGAAATGGTTCCTTGATAACTACGAGAAGGGCGAGGTGTGGATTGTAGCGCACCGTCGTGAACTGGTGGAGCAGATGCAGCAGACGCTGGACAGATTCTGTCTGGACTATGGGGAGAAAGAAACGGTGCTGAAAGCCAAAGTAAGAATCCGTGTGCTCTCTATCCAATGGCTCGGCAGGCATATCGGAGAATTGAAAAAGGCGGACTGCACTCCTGGAATGATCGTGGTGGACGAAGCCCATCATGCCCTGGCACGCTCTTACAAAGAACTGTTTGACCGCAACAGGGATGCCATGAAACTGGGTATGACGGCAACGCCTTGCCGTATGAAGAAGGAATCGTTCGGCATGCTGTTTGAACGTCTAATAAGCTTTCCATCTACCAAGGAATTTATCAAGAAGGGTTATCTGGCACCCTATGACTATGTGGTCATCGGACAGTACTCGCAAGACCAGTTGACCATCAACTCTTTGAAAGGACGAGGCAGCGATGGTGACTATTCCATCAAGGAGATGGATGAGAAACTGAATGTGCCTCAATCCATCAAGCGACTGTATGAGAGCGTAGTGAAGCATGCCGACGGAAAGAAGGGTATCGTATATGCCATTGACATCGACCATGCCCAGATGATAGCCGCTTATTACAAGGCGATGGGTATCAAGGCGGTGGCTCTGGACAGCAAGACTCCTGCCAAGACCCGTCAGCGGATGGTGGAAGCATTCAGAAAGGGTGAACTGGACTGCATGGTGAACGTGAACCTCTTTGATGAGGGGTTCGACTGTCCGGATGTGGAGTATATCCAGATGGCGCGTCCTACACTGTCACTTGCCAAGTATCTGCAGATGGTGGGGCGCGGATTGCGCATCAACCACAAGCAGAAGGATAAGGTATGCATGATTATAGACAATGTGGGTAACTACCGTAAGTTTGGCTTGCCTGATAGGGAGCGGAACTGGTCATCGATGTATGCAGGGTTGAGAGCTGGAAAGGGAACCGTTCCGCCTTCTGCCAAAAAGACAAAGAATGTGATAGTACCCAACAATGACATGGTATTTGTGGCGCAGTATAACAAGAAGAAAACGGAACAGAGCAGCAAGCAGCGCTATGAATATCTGCAGGGTGTGAAACCCTTTGAGGTATCAGGAAGATGGGGACTCCGTGTGGGGGATGACATCATCCTGCAGCCAGTATATAGGAAAATCCATGATTTCATAGGTGGATTTGCCGTCTTTGAGATTGCTCCCAACCGGGTGGGTATCCTGATTAGGAACGGCAAGGTATATTATCCTGCCGATTATCAAGATATCAAAATTCTCTCTGGCAACCGTGCCTTGCTCACACAGAATGTTATCCATACCGAGGAGGTGAAACTGGATACAAAATGGGGATATTTCTAAAATTCTTTATCATCAAAGCCCTCGCCAGAGTAATCAGTAATATACCAACAAAAAGAGAGTGTGTCATGAAATTATGACACACTCTCTTTTTTTTTATGTTCAGTCTGATAATACCTTCTTTATCCGTTTGCGATATTTCCGAAGAAATCGAATGAGGCATCCCAATCCTTCCAGACTGGCTCTCTGCCCAATTCCTTCAATCTCGCATTGATTACCTTGGCGGTACGCTCATCGCTCACGGTGAACTGCTCCAGCGCCTGAGGATAAGTATGGTAACCACCAGGATTTACCTTTGATTCTGCCGACATGGTGGTGACACCCAGTGTTGCCATATTGTCACGGATGTAGGCAGGCTCACGGGTAGAGTAGGAGATATCCACATCGTGGTCGAAGATACGCATGGCGAAAGTAGCCTGTGCCAACTGCTTATCGGTCATGAAGCAGTTTGGCTGGAAACCTTCGTTCTGTGCAGGGCGCATACGAGGGAAGTTCACGCTGTACTTGGTCTTCCAGTAATGCTTCTGAAGGTAGCGCAGGTGATGAGCCATCATCACTACATCCGTGCGCCACTCCTTCTCCAGACCGATGAGTACACCCATACCGATGGAGTGGACGCCTGCCATACCCATGCGGTCGAAACCATCGCAGCGCCACTCAAACTTGCTCTTCATGCCACGTGGGTGGTAGAGCTTGTAGTGCTCGTGGTTGTAGGTCTCCTGGAAACAGATGACACCGTTCATACCATGGTCGGCGAGGGTCTTGTAATCCTCAGTAGAGAGCGGCATCACCTCAATCTTCACGTTAGAGAAATACTTCTTGGCAATGTCGATTGCCTTGGCAAGATAAGGGGTACCAGCCTTTGCCGGGTTCTCGCCCGTTACGAGAAGGATGTTCTCGAATGGAGCCAACTGCTTGATGGCCTTGTACTCGTTCTCAATCTGCTCTGGGGTGAGGATGGTACGAGCCATCGGATTCTCACGATGGAAACCGCAATATACGCAGGAGTTAGAGCATGAATTGGTGATGTAGAGAGGAATGAACATCGACATGGTCTTGCCGAAGCGCTCCTCGGTATATTTGCGGGAAAGACGCGCCATTACCTCCAGGTATGGCTCGGCTGCCGGTGAAATCAGCGCCATGAAGTCGTTCACATCGCAATGGTCCTTGGCAAGGGCACGGCGCACATCGTTATCGGTCATTCGAGCAATGCGCTCCGTGGTCTCCTCCCAACTGATATTCTTTAATTCGTCTGAAAACATTTTCTTACTTTTTAAACTTTCTCAAATCGTGTGTCAACTTGGCTGCGCAGAAGTTTGGACCACACATGGTGCAGTACTCACCATCTGTATGACCTGCCTCCTCGAAATACTTCAAGGCAAGCTCTGGGTCGAGAGAGAGGTGGAACTGGTCTCTCCAGCGGAACTCGAAACGGGCCTTGGAGAGGGCGTTGTCGCGGATGGTTGCACCTGGATGACCCTTAGCCAAGTCGGCTGCATGAGCGGCTATCTTATAGGTTACCACACCTGTGCGCACATCTTCCTTGTTAGGCAAGGCGAGGTGCTCTTTTGGTGTAACATAGCAGAGCATTGCGGTGCCGAGCCATGCTATCTGGGCGCCACCGATGGCTGATGTGATGTGGTCGTAACCTGGAGCGATATCGGTAACCAATGGGCCGAGGGTGTAGAATGGTGCCTCGTGACAGTGGTCGAGCTGGCGCTCCATGTTCTCCTTGATCTTCTGCAATGGCACGTGACCAGGACCCTCGATGAATGCCTGCACGTTCTTGTCCCAGGCACGGGTAACAAGCTCGCCCATGGTATCCAACTCGGCAAACTGGGCTGCATCGTTGGCATCGGCAATACAGCCTGGGCGCAGACCATCACCCAATGAAAGGGCAACGTCGTACTGTGCCACGATGTCGCAGATATCGTCGAAGTGCTCATAGAGGAAGCTCTCCTGGTCGTGGTAGAGACACCACTTGCTCATGATACTACCGCCACGGCTCACGATACCGCAGAGGCGGCTATCGGCGAGATGCACGTTGTGGCGACGGATGCCGGCATGGATGGTGAAGTAGTCAACACCCTGCTCGCACTGCTCGATGAGGGTATCACGGAATACCTCCCAGTTCAAATCCTCTACCTTGCCGTTTACCTTCTCCAAAGCCTGGTAGATAGGCACGGTTCCTACTGGTACAGGACAGTTGCGCACAATCCATTCACGGGTTTCGTGGATGTTGTCGCCGGTAGAGAGGTCCATCAAGGTATCGCCTCCCCACTTGCAAGACCATACAGCCTTATCCACCTCTTCCTCGATACTGGAAGTAGTGGCAGAGTTACCGATGTTGGTATTGATCTTCACGAGGAAGTTGCGGCCGATGATCATCGGTTCGCTTTCAGGGTGGTTGATGTTGGCAGGAAGAACGGCACGTCCGCGTGCAATCTCATCACGCACATACTCAGGGGTGATATGGGTATCGATGCCCAACTCCTGGCAGTTCATGTTCTCGCGGATAGCCACGTACTCCATCTCTGGAGTTACGATGCCAGCCTTTGCGTAAGCCATCTGGGTGATGTGCTTGCCAGCCTGAGCACGGCGAGGCAACTGGATGTGCTCGAAGCGGAGGTGGTCGAGGCTATGGTCAGCCAGACGCTGCTTGCCATACTCGCTGGTAACCTCCTTGAGCTGCTCGGTATCGTTGCGGTCGATAATCCACTGCTCGCGCATTCTTGGCAAGCCCTTCTTCAAATCTACCTGATAGTTAGGGTCGCTGTAAGGACCGCTGGTATCGTAGATGTAAACCGGAGCGTTTGGCTCTGTATGTGGAATGCCGCGCTCATCCTTCACAACAGTAGGAGTGAGGTTTACCTTGGTCATTCCAACCTTGATCTGTGGGAAGAGTTTTCCCTGCATATACGCCTTTTCTCTCTGGGCGTAAGCTTTCTTGTCGTTTGGCATAATGTTTAAAGGGTATATATAATTAGTCGTTGAGGAATGCGGTGAGAGGAGAACTTGCCTCAGCACAATCGCTGATGGCTCCGAGTCCTGCCTCGTAAGCACGGCGACCGCAGATGACTGCCTCCTTGAATGCCTTGGCCATCTCAACAGGGTCTCCTGCAACGGCGATAGCGGTGTTAACCAGACAAGCACTGGCACCCATCTCCATAGCTTCGGCAGCGTGGCTAGGTGCACCGATACCTGCATCTACTACCACAGGCACTGTAGCCTGCTCGATGATAATCTGCAGGAAGTCCTTCATTCTCAATCCCTTGTTTGTACCGATAGGTGCAGCGAGTGGCATTACGGTAGCAGCACCAGCCTCTTCGAGGTGCTTGCAGAGGGTTGGGTCTGCCTGGCAATATGGCAATACCACGAAACCGAGCTTTACCAGTTTCTCGGTAGCCTTCAGCGTCTCGATAGAGTCTGGAAGAAGGTAGCGAGGATCTGGGTGGATTTCGAGCTTGAGCCAGTTGGTTCCGAAAGCCTCGCGAGCCATCTGTGCTGCGAATACAGCCTCCTCGGCGTTGCGCACTCCACTGGTATTAGGGAGGAGCTGGATGCTAGGACTCTGTACGATATGAGTAAGCAGGTCGTCCTGCTTGTCTTCGAGTTCGATACGTTTCATAGCAACAGTAACCATTTCTGTTTCTGATGCTTTGATGGCTTCAGCCATGAGGGCATTGTTGTTAAACTTTCCTGTGCCCAAGAAGAGGCGTGAGTTAAACTCTCTGCCTGCGATTACTAATTTTTCCATTGTTTTATTATAGAGTTGTTATTTTTGTTTTCATTTCTGTAGGAAAAGTACTTTTGGATGATTCTTTTCCGCAGTATTCTGGGACCATTATCCTCCGCAGAACGCTTTTACGATAACGATGTCTGCTCCTTCTGTGATGAGTGTGTTTTCCCATTCATCACGAGGCACCATTTCGTTACTGATAGCTACTGCTACTCCTGTAGCTGGCAAATCGAGTTTCTGAGCTAACTCCCTGATGGTTTTAGCCTGTGTCTCGGTCTCTTTGTTGTTGATAGTTACTTTCATATTCTGTTCGTTTTATATGATGAATAATCTGTTTGTTTACGCTTTTTCTATCGCCCGAAAGCGATGATAAGATAATATGTAATCAAACACGGTGAACTTCCAGATGAAAGCCTTGAGAAAAAATAAAGCGCTATCAAATATCCCTGCGACAGCATTACCTGCATCAGGTTCAATGGGTATCATCTCAGCCGAATCTTTCAGCACCCCGTGATAATCGCTTGCAAAAGTAATGATAATATCGGAAAAACAATAGAATTTCAAAAATATTTATGCTAAATTAACGCAGAATGTACCTTTCGCTTTACTGGTGTTTCTTTCTGCAATCCGGGCATTCTCCTTTGATGACAAAGGAAATAGAGTGGGGGTAAAAGCCTTCGGGCAGTTCGAAACTTGGAATATGGATATCCTCCATACAGAAGGAACGCTGGCAAGATTCGCAGTAGAAATGAATATGCCCGTCGTGATGATCGCAAGCCCCTTTTTCTTCGCAGAGTTCGTAGCAGAGTACGCCTCGCCCATCTTCGAAGGCATGTACCACATCATGTTCCAGGAAGAGGGTAAGGGTACGGAAGATGCTCGACTTGTCCATCGAAACCATCTTTCGTTCCAGATTGCTCAGACTCTGCGGGTTCTGTTCGCCCATCAGGGTCTTCATTACGAGTATGCGGTTGGCGGTTGGTCGGATGCCTTTCGATTCCAGCCTGCTGATCATATCTTGTGAGTTCATCGTTTCTTCTTTTTAAAATTTTTACTAACCGGTTGCAAAGATACAAAAAAAGCGTGTAAGTATGGTAACTTACACGCTTTTTCTTTATTTAAACGTAATTACTTTTTGCTTTCAATCTAGTTTAAGCCGCAGCATGAAGGGGTTTGAGCCCTTATGCGCAAGCACAACCACGGCTTCTGTTCAAAGCCTCACCATACATTTCCATTGCGGTCATGTAATTTGCAAGAATAGCCTTCAAGGCCTTCTTGATGTTTGCATACATTGTTTTCATAATCGTTATCCTTTTTTTAAAATTAATACTTGGCATTTCTGCCATTTCCTTTTTCCTTTTGTTCATGAACGGTGGTCAATTTTACTTGCCCATCTCCATGTTGTTGTTTACATTCACAGCCTTGGCAATCATTGCTGCCACAACTGTAAGAATCATTACTGTCGTCATCATAATTTGTTTCCTTTCTTTCTTTGTGGAGCCTCCATGTGAGGTCTCCTGTTTTACATTATCCTTTTACAATCTCACTGTTTTCTGGTGCAAAGGTAATGCCTTTTTCTTGAATATCTGTCACAAAGACATGACAAAATGATGAAAAAGGGGCTTTTTTTGATACACGTCAACTAAACAGCAATGGCGGCTTGATATACGTCAAGCCGCCATGCTGTCATATTGAGAAATGTGTCATATTTCTTATGCTTCTTCGGATTTCTGATGCTAGATCAGTTCCAGAATCTTGTCGAGAATCTTTTCTACGGTAGAAGAATCGGTTGCTTCATCGAGTTTCTGGTTGATTTTCTCTTCCAGTTTCTTGCTTACCTTATCGGCAGCCTGATCCATGGCCTGGTTTGCCTTGTCTTCCAGTTTCTTCTGAACGGAAGCGCCCAGTCCGTCTTCTTCTGAACCATCGCTGCTATTATCGCTTACAGAAGAGGTTTCATCGGTTGATGAACTGGTGGTTTCTTCTATCTGCAGATTGTCGGCACCTTCCAGCGCCTTCACCATATCATCAGCATTCATCGTGTAAACGCTGCCAAGGATTCCGAAACTTACGGTGTGCTGTTTGCCATTAAACTCTACGGTACCCTTAGAACATACGATATAGTTGTGGTATTCGAAGAGCTGGTTCATCACTTCATCAATAGCGCTGCCCGCCATCATCTTGGCAATAGAACGGATGCTTTGGGTGAAGAAGTTGTTATCACTGGTTTCTGTAGCCTTGTCGATAGCCTTGGCTGCCTCAGTCTTTACCTTTTCTTTATGGGCATCAGGTCCTGGATTGGTTATGGCGAAAACCAGGAAGAGAAGTACGATAAGACCAAAGATGATCTTCCAGAGGGTCTTGCTCGATTTTTTCTTTTCCGGTTCCTGTCTGTAGCCCTGGTTCATGGCAGCGCCGTGCTGAAAACCTTGCTGGTAAGCCTCCTGCTGTGCCTGCTGGAAACTTTGCTGGTTTGCAGCCTGAAAGTTTGCTGCTTCAGTCCCGTTGTTGCCGGCTGCATCTGCTGATGTTTCTTCTGCATCTTCTTTGTTGGCAGCATTAGCCTTGATTGCTTCTACAGTTTCTAGAACTGTCTTCAGTTCTGCTATTTTCCAAGCAGGAGTCCAGTCTTTCATGCCTTGTGCCCAAACAAGGGTTTCGGGTGTGATAGCCTTTTGGACGAGTTGCTCCTGGCTGAATGGACCCGCTTGCTGTCCGTTATTCTCAATGATAAAATATTCCATCATGTATTCTTTTATATAATCTTTTTCTTAAAAGCCAATAAGGAGTTTCTTTCACTCTTCATTGCTTATTAGTGTGTAGCTTTCCACCAACCGGTTTTCTCTCTGCCCTTGATAGCTACGCTGTGCTGGCTAGGGTCGGAGATAGAAAGACCGCAATAATTTTTCACTTTAAAGGTTGCACCTCTATAACTCATTAACGCTGTATAAGCCTGTTCGGTATGAGCAGCAGCTTTGATAGTGAGTTTCATCTGTGAAGTATATTTGTCTTTCAGAGAGCCGCTCGGAACAAGACTGTCTATGTATACACTCATATCGTAGAAGAGGTTGGGAGAGAAACCATCCAAAGGCTGTATGGAATCGAGCGGAACGGATGATGAGAGGGTATATTTGCTATTGATTTCTTTCATCACTTGGGCTAGATTATCCATCTGTCTGCAGTCGATGGCCGCCATGTTGCAGAATGGATTGCTACTATTCTTGTAGAAATTGACTACTCCGTTGACAAATCCTGAGTAGTTGGGTGCTGAACTGTTGAGGTAACTCCATGTGGTTTTGTATGGAACGCCGGCTCCCATTATTTCGCTACTTGAACTGATCATGAAATTAGTGACGTCTTTCAGTTCGTATGCAGTCTCTACATTGCCCATATAGCATGCATCGAAGAGGATGTACTGCATCTTGGTGCCGCTGAGTTTGATGCCTTCGGCTAGGGTAGGAATGTCGAGAGCGTTTTCTTCTAAACTCACACTTCCGAAGAAACGGGTGACAGGTTTGTTGGGATCGGGACCATACTGTATTCCGCTGAAATTGCCGGTAGCGGTAGGGTAACTGGTGCTTCCTTTCTGAGCAAAACCGGCATTAGGTCTTGCCATATAAGGATAGTTAACCCAATCGCTGTTGTAGGTCCATCCGCAGCCATGAGCTCCGATGATGAGCGAATAGTTCAAGGCTTCAGCACGGCGTTTCACCTCATTCAGAATCTCTGCAAATCCTTCTGCTGTAGTATATGTGGCTTCATCGTATGTTTTCAACGTGTCGCGAATGACGGTTTTCGTATTGCCGTCATATTGAAGATCTATAAGATAGCTCTTCCTGTAATTCTGGCTCATGAAGACCATTACACGCGAATTATTCAAGCCTTTCTTGGCAACAATACCTTCGCAGATACTGTCAACGTTGTTTTCCAAAAAACTTGTGAGACCGGAAGTGTTGGTTCCACCCGTCCAAGGATAGAAGACGAAGATAGTCTGCTTATTGACGCTTTCTACATCAATAGCTTCATCGCCACAACTGGTGAAAGTTGCTGCTAGAGATAGCGTACATATAAATAAGGTGAAAAGCTTCTTGATCATGTTTCTCTTGAAAATATGAAATGTTAAGTGTGAAATGCTAAGTTCTTACACTTAACATTCCGCACTTAACATGATAAATATTAAACTATTATTTCTTCTTGAGTTCCTCGATGGTTGCCTTGAGGGCAGCAATCTTCTCTACAGAGTCGCTCTCCTTCTTGCGCTCCAAGGCTACTACCTTCTCAGGAGCGTGAGCTACGAAGTTCTCATTGCTGAGCTTCTTGCGTACACCCATCAGGAAGCCCTCCAGGTGCTTGAGCTGAGCCTCTGCCTTCTCAATCTCGGCAGCCACGTCGATGAGGTCGCCCAATGGTACGGCAAACTCGTCAGTACCTACCATGAAGCTGGATGCATCGGCACTCTTCTCGGCGATGACCTCAATCTTGTCGAGGTTTGCCATCTTCAGCGTTACGTCGTTGTAAGCCTCGAAATCGTTCTTGCCTACTACCTGCAGAGACAACTGCTCCTTCTGGGCAATGTTCTTCTGGTTGCGCACGGTACGAACGCCTGCAATGATCTGCTTCACTGCCTCGATGTCGGCTGCCAACTTCTGCTCCTCGGCTGTAGGTGCAGGAATCTCCAGCTTCTCGCGCATGATGCTCTCGCCATCCTTGCGGTCGTAGATGTGCTGCCACAACTCCTCGGTGATGAATGGCATGAATGGATGCAACATCTTCAGGAGGGCATCGAAGAAACGGAGGGTAGCGTCGTAGCTCTTCTGGTCGATAGGCTGGCCGTAAGCTGGCTTCACCATCTCCAGGTACCAAGATGAGAACTCATCCCAGAACAGCTTATATACAGTCATCAATGCCTCAGAGATACGGTAGTCCTTAAACTGCTTCTGCATCTCCTCGTTCACTTCCTTGAGCTTGGCATCAAACCACTTCACGGCGATTTCTGCACTCTTAGGCTGCTCGATATCTGCAGTCTCCCAACCCTTGACGAGGCGGAAGGCATTCCAGATCTTATTGTTGAAGTTACGTCCCTGCTCGCAAAGGCTCTCGTCGAAGAGGATGTCGTTGCCGGCTGGAGCACTGAGCATCATACCCATACGAACGCCGTCGGCACCAAACTTATCGATCAGATCCAGTGGGTCTGGTGAGTTACCGAGACTCTTGCTCATCTTGCGGCCGAGCTTATCGCGAACGATACCTGTGAAATATACGTGCTTGAATGGCATCTTGCCACGATATTCGTAGCCAGCCATGATCATACGTGCTACCCAGAAGAAGATGATATCCGGACCAGTTACGAGGTCGGAAGTAGGGTAGTAGTAGTTGATCTCCTCGTTGTCTGGATGCTCGATGCCATCAAACAGAGAGATAGGCCACAGCCATGAAGAGAACCAGGTGTCGAGGCAGTCGCTCTCCTGCTCAAGATCCTCAGCCTTGATGCTGGCGTTCTTCTCCTGAGCGAGCTTCAGCGCCTCCTCGGCAGTCTCTGCTACCACGAAATCCTTCTTGCCGGCATTGTCGAAGTAGTAGGCTGGGATGCGGTGACCCCACCAGAGCTGACGGCTGATACACCAGTCCTTGATGTTCTCCAGCCAGTGGCGATAGGTGTTCTTGTACTTCTTAGGATAGAACTCGATGTCGTCGTCCATCACAGGAGGGAGGGCGATGTCAGCAAAGTGTTGCATCTTGAGGAACCACTGTGTAGAGAGCTTTGGCTCGATAGGCACATTGGTACGCTCAGAGAAGCCCACCTTATTATTATAGTCCTCAATCTTCTCCATCAGACCGGCGTTCTGAAGGTCGATGGAAATCTGCTTGCGCACGTCCATGCGGTCCATACCTACATAGAGACCTGCTGCCTCGCTGATGGTACCGTTGTCGTTGAAGATATCGATGGTCTCCAAACCGTGCTTCAAACCGAGGGCGTGGTCGTTGATATCGTGAGCTGGAGTTACCTTCAAGCATCCGGTACCGAACTCGATATCTACGTATGTATCCTCGATGACAGGAATCTCGCGGTTTACGAGAGGCACGATTACGTGCTTACCCTTCAACCAGGTATTCTTCTTATCCTCTGGGTTGATACACATGGCAGAGTCGCCCATGATGGTCTCCGGACGGGTAGTTGCTACCACAGCATAGTAGCCCTTCTCATCCTTGTGCATCACGTTCTCCTCGTCCACCTGCTGGCAGTCCTGCTCTACCACGTAATACTTCAGATGGTAGAGCTTAGAGTGCTCATCCTTGTAGATAACCTCCTCGTCAGAGAGCGCAGTCTGAGCCTTAGGGTCCCAGTTAACCATGCGCACGCCACGATAGATGAGACCTTTCTTGTAAAGATCGCAGAATACGTGGATGACGGCACGAGAGCGGGTCTCGTCCATGGTGAATGCTGTGCGGTCCCAATCGCAGCTGGCACCGAGTTTGCGGAGCTGCTTGAGGATGATGCCACCATGCTCGTGAGTCCAGTCCCAAGCATGCTTGAGGAACTCCTCGCGGGTAAGGTCAGTCTTCTTGATGCCCTGCTGAGCGAGGCGGTTTACAACCTTTGCCTCGGTAGCGATACTGGCATGGTCGGTACCTGGTACCCAGCATGCGTTCTTGCCCTCCATGCGTGCACGGCGAACGAGAATATCCTGAATAGTATTGTTGAGCATGTGTCCCATGTGGAGCACACCCGTTACGTTTGGTGGAGGGATAACCACTGTATAAGGTTCACGACCATCTGGCTTAGAGCTGAAAAGCTTATTGTCGAGCCAGTACTGATACCATTTACTTTCCACTGCTTGTGGATCGTATTTACTTGCTAATTCCATTGTTTATATCTAAATTTTATTCTTTTTCTTTAAAAAACGGTGCAAAGATACTAATTTTTGGGCGAAAAATACTATCTTTGCATCAAAATTATTAATTTTTGCACAAAACGATGGTTAGTAATACAGGAAAAGGACATACGAAAGAAGAAAAACTGGCGGCGTTCAGTCGCTTGCTCGATGTGCAGGACCGTTTGCGCCTGCAGTGTCCATGGGATAAAAAGCAGACATTTGAGAGTCTTCGTCCGAATACGATTGAGGAGACTTTCGAACTTTGTGATGCCTTGATGAAGCGCGATTACAAAGATATCAAGAAGGAGTTGGGCGATGTGTTGGAGCACGTGATGTTCTATAGCATCATCGGCAGAGAAGACGGCGAGTTCGATATCTGCGATGTCTGCAATCAGGAGGCAGATAAACTGATGTTCCGCCATCCTTTCATCAACTGGAAGAAGGAAGGAAATTGGACGGTTTCGAATCCGGATATGTTCATCAATGAAGAAGGACAGGTTGTCTATAAGGAGTCAGACGCAGGGAATGGAGAAGCTGGAACTGCCAGCTCGGAAGAAACCTTGGCTCTTGGCGCCAGCAAGCCGAAAACTGCTACTTCTGTTGAGAAAACCTGGGAACAGATTAAGCAGCAGGAGAAGGATGGAAATGAGCGGGTGTTGAGCGGTGTCCCAAATTCTCTTCCCTCTCTTATCAAGGCTTATCGCATTCAGGATAAGGCTAGAAATGTAGGCTTTGACTGGAAAGAAAAAGAAGATGTGTGGGAAAAGGTACAGGAGGAACTGGAAGAACTCAAGGTGGAACTGGCTAAAGGCGATAAGGAAAATTCTACCCAGGAATTGGGCGATTTCATCTTCTCTGTAATCAATGCTGCACGTCTCTATAAACTCAATCCGGATAATGCGCTGGAGAAAACCAACCAGAAGTTTATCCGCCGTTTCAACTATGTGGAAGATCATAGCTTGAAGCAAGGTAAAAACTTAAAAGATATGAGTTTAGAAGAAATGGATAAACTATGGAATGAAGCAAAACTTCAGGAGAAAAAGGAAGATAAATAATGGTGAATCTGATTATCTTATCGACTCATCAACATAATAATAAAAACTAAAGAGTTATGAAGAAATTAGTTTATGTAACAATAGCTTTGGTGGCGCTTTTCGCAGCCAACAGTTGTAAGAACAAAAATAATGTTCCTGTTATCAGTACAACCGATTCTGTAGAGGTAGAGGATGCGATGAACGATTCTACCATCTATGGTGTATGCGGTGAGGGAACCTCTATGCATAACCTGGAGCTGATTTCTGATGGTGGTGACACCCTTTCGGTGTTTATTGACGATGAGAATCCTGATGTTGTTCAGGGAGGATTGCTGGCTGGCGACCGTATTGCTCTTATCGGTTATAAGGCTGAGGATGGAGAGATGATGGCCCAGAAGATTATCAACCTGACTTCCCTCTTGGGCAAATGGACTTCTCTGGATAAGAATTTTGACATCTTGGAAGGTGGAGAAGTGAAGAACAATGTGAAAGCAGAAACTAATCCTTGGACCAGCTGGAAGATACTCAATGGTAAACTCTTGCTGAATAAGGATACTTTCGCTATTGACAAGTTGGGTTCTGACAGTCTTATGTTGGAGAATACTCAGGGTATCTTTGTTTTCAAGCGTCAAGAGTAAGGTTATCCATGTTGAACCTGTAATTTATGATTTAGTTTTGGAACCATTTAAAGTACATATTTTGGGGTGTGGCAGTGCTTTGCCCACCCTTAAGCATAGTGCCTCGGCTCAGATTATTGAGATGCGGGGCAAATGCTTTATGATGGATTGTGGAGAGGGTGCCCAGATGCAGTTCCGTCGCACTCATGTTCACTTTGCTAAGATAAATGCTATCTTTATTTCGCATCTTCATGGTGACCATTGCTTTGGCTTGCTGGGACTTCTTTCTACCTTAGGTATGCTGGGTAGAACGGCTAAGTTAAAGATATATGCGCCAGAAAGTTACGGAGATTTGTTTAAGCGTCAGATTGATTTCTTTATGCAGGGAATGGAATATGAAATCGAATTTGTTCCTGTAGATACCGAAAAGGCGCAAGTAGTTTATGAAGATCATTCTGTAACCGTAGAAACCATTCCTCTCCAGCATCGTGTGCCTTGTTGTGGTTACATCTTCAGAGAGAAACCGACACTACCTCATATCCGTCGTGATATGATAGATTATTACGAGATTCCTGTAAGCCAGATCAACAACATCAAGAATGGAGCTGACTGGACTACGAAGGAGGGTGATGTAATACCTAATGCCAGATTGGTAATGCCTGCCGTTTCTCCACGCAGTTATGCTTATTGCAGTGATACCCGGTTTGTTCCGAACTTGGCAGAAAAGGTAAAGGGGGTTACGGTGCTTTATCATGAGAGCACCTATACTTCGGAGAATGAGGACAGGGCTAAACTCTATTATCACAGCACTGCTCGACAGGCTGCAACTATAGCCAGAAATGCGGGTGTAGGCAAACTCCTTCTGGGGCATTATAGTGCACGATATAATAATGAAGAGGTATTGTTGAATGAAGCTAAAGAGGTGTTTGCGGAAAGTTATCTTACTCAGGAAGGTAAAGTGTTCTCTATAGAATAATGTAGAAATATAAAAAAAATGCCTTGCATCAAAAAAAAAGTTCGTTTTTGATGCAAGGTTTTCTCTTTATATCGTTTAATTATTAAAAAGGATTTGAAATTGGAATCGGAAAAGGAACTCTTAAACGACATCAATAGCGGCAGTCGGGCAGCAATGCACAGATTGTATGAACGCTATGTGGGGTATGCCATGGCCGTAGCGCTGAGGTATGTCCCTGTACGCGATGATGCTGAGGATGTAGTGCAAGATAGTTTTATAAAAGTCTTTTCCGGCATTTCAAAATTTGAATATCGGGGTGAGGGCGCTCTTCAGGCTTGGCTCTTGCGGATAGTGACAAATGAAGCTGTCAACTTTGTAAGGCAGCAAAAACGCTTCACTATTGTGGACGAAGTTCCCGATGAAATTGAGGATGAAGAGCCTGAAGTAGAAAGAGTTCCGCCTGCAGAACTGACAAGAATGATAGGAGAATTGCCTGATGGGTACAGACTGGTTCTTAACATGTTTGTTTTTGAACAGAAAAGCCATAAAGAAATTGCACAGCTGTTAGGCATTAAAGAAAGTAGTTCTGCTTCACAATATTTGCGGGCGAAAAAGCTGTTGGGCAAAAAGGTGAAAGATTATCTGAGCCAGGCAGATTGTAGTAATAATAAAGAGTTGAATCATATAAACGAGAAAAGTAATGAGTAACGATTGGACAAATAAACTTCGAGATCAGTTGGCAGACTACCAAGAGCCTGTCAGCCACGACTTGTGGGCTGGGATAGAACAATCGCTTGCTCAGTCTACAAAGGTTGGTGATGAGGAAAATGATGTAAAAAAGACACCACAGGCTCGTTATGTTGTCTTGAAAAGATGGTCAGTAGCTGCAGCGATTGCTTTATTGGGAGTAGGAGGCAGTTATGTTTATCTGCATGATGATGAACCGGGACAGGCAAACTTGGCTGTTCAGAGTTCTTTCTCTACAGCATCAGGTTCTAGCAGGACTTCTTCTGCTGTCCGTGCAGAAGCACAATCGGCAGGAAGTAAAAATGCTATCTTGCTTGCTGAAAACAATGCATCTGCACATCAGCTGAATCGCCATTCATCGGGGCGTCAATTGAACCATAGTAAATCTTCTGTCTCTTTCCAGGAGAGGACTGTTGCTGCTGATAATGAAGTAATGCTTGCAGCAGAGGTAGAAATGCCAGAACAGTCTGTTAATGCAGAGGTAAATGGTCGGGAATTATCTGTTTTGCAAAAGCAAAATGAGGATTCTGAAAGACAGATGGCCGTTTCTTCTAATCATGCAACCAAGCCGTTGGAAGCAGATGGTGGGCAGAAGCTTTATGCAGGCAGGGTGCAGGATGGTCATTTTGAACGCAGTTATAAGGACAAGTATGAACAGAACTGGACCATGAACCTGTATGCAGAGAATGTAAGTCTGGGCTCTGGCAGTGATGGAATGTCAAACGGCATGTATGCGTCTTCAGATCCTCTTGCTGGTGGCGGCTTTGCTGATCATGGTGTTTTCCTGGCTGCTGCTTCTCCTTTAAGATATGCAATACCGAAATATGTTGAAGCGAAACATCATGCTCCTTTGGCTATAGGTGCTCAGGTTGGTATCGGACTTGCGCCTCGTTTGTCATTGAGTACCGGTGTCGTTTATACGCGTGTTGCTTCTGATTTCAAATCTTATGGTGTTTCAGAATTTGATACACATCAGGTTTTGCATTATGTGGGTGTTCCACTTGGTTTAAACTATGAGGTTTGGAGCACGGGAGGCTTTCATGCGTACGTAATGGCGGGTGGAGAAGCCGATTTCAATGTAAAGAATGATACAAAGGTTTCTGGTCAAAAAGAGGACGTGAAGCGTGATGGCGTTCAGTTCTCGGGTAAGGCTTCGCTTGGTGCACAGTATGATGTTACACCACAAGTAGGCTTCTATATTGAGCCAGGTGCAAAATATTATTTTGATAATGGCAGCGAAATAGAAAATACGTTTAAAGATAAGAAGTGGAATTTTAATCTCCAGTTCGGACTTCGTATTAATCTGAAATAGTGTTTGAGTCCAATTATTAATAAATATATGTACGAACTACATTTCATTTTATAACATTACATACGAGAAAAGGAAAGGGCAGTCTGCGTGATGCATGGCTGCCCTTTTATTGTTTCCCGTTTTTCTTATTTATTCAATAATTTTTCGCTCATATTGAGAGCGGCCTTTCTGCCGTCTCCCATGGCAAGAATTACTGTGGCTCCTCCTCGTACGATATCGCCGCCAGCGTAGATTTCTTCGATGGAACTCTGCATCTGGTCGTTTACGGCAATGGTGTTCTTCCGGCCGAGTTCCAAGCCTTCGATACTCTGAGGAACGAGTGGGTTAGGACTTACACCTACAGCAACAATTACCTGGTCGCACTCCAGCGTGATGGTCTCGCCTGTAGCTTCCGGACGACGACGGCCGCTGGCATCAGGTTCGCCAAGCTTCATCACATCGAGAACTACAGCCTTTACTGCGCCCTTCTCATCTGCCTCATATTCTTTAGGATTGTGCAATGTAAAGAAGTTGATTCCTTCTTCCTTGGCATGCTTCACCTCTTCGAGTCGGGCAGGCATTTCAGCCTCCGAACGGCGATATACCAAGGTTACGTCTGCTCCGAGTCGTTTTGCAGTACGGCAACTGTCCATAGCTGTGTTACCGCCGCCTACAACAACCACCTTCTTGCCTAAGTTGATAGGGGTATCGCTATGAGGATTGGCTGCATCCATCAGGTTTACACGTGTAAGATATTCGTTAGAAGACATGATGTTCAAGGCATTCTCTCCAGGAATATTCATGAAGTTTGGCAGACCCGCACCTGAACCGACAAAGATTCCCTTGAATCCTTGTTCTTCCAGATTTTTTACGGAAATGGTCTTGCCAACGATGCAGTCTGTAATGAACTTTACGCCCATCTTCTGAAGATTTTCAATCTCTACATCCACGATAGCATTAGGCAAACGGAATTCCGGAATACCATATTTCAATACACCGCCAATCTCGTGAAGCGCTTCGAAAACAGTAACATCGAATCCCTTCTTTGCCATATCGCCTGCAAAACTCAATCCGGAAGGTCCTGAACCGACTACAGCTACCTTGATGCCATTAGCCTCATCGCATTTTGGTACAGAGATGTTTCCACTCTGGCGTTCGTAATCGGCAGCAAAGCGCTCAAGGTATCCGATAGCTACAGCAGGCTCGTTCATCTTGAGATGTACGCACTTGCTTTCGCATTGCTTTTCCTGTGGACAAACTCGTCCGCAAACGGCAGGTAGGGCAGAGGTGTTCTTTAAAACCTTGGCTGCGGCAAGAAACTGGCCCCGCTCAATGTTCTTGATGAATGAAGGAATGTTGATGCTTACCGGGCAACCTTCCATACAGGTAGGTTTAGGACAGTCGAGACAGCGTTTGGCTTCGGTCAAAGCCATTTCCTTGGTCAAGCCGATATTTACCTCTTCCGTACGGGTTGTGGCACGATAAAGAGGGTCTAGTTCTGGCATCTTTACGCGCTCTATAGCTGTGCGTTCTTTTGCTTTCATCGAAGCGCGTAACTCCTTGCGCCACTCAGCGTTGCGGTCTGTCAACTCTTCGATGCTCGCATCTGTAGGTTCTACGTCCATGGTTACATCCGTAGTTTCTTTCTTCTTTCCTGCGTCTACAGTTGCAAGGTGCTCTTCGAAGTGTTCCATCTCTTCGCGTTCAACATCCTTGAAAGTGCCCATGCGTTTGAACATCTCATCCCAATCTACCAGAGCGCCGTCAAACTCAGGACCATCGATGCAGACAAACTTGGTCTTTCCACCGATGGTCAGGCGGCAGGCACCGCACATACCGGTTCCATCCACCATGATTGTATTGAGTGAAACGTCTGTGGAAAGATTGTATTTCTGGGTCAGGAGACAGCAGAACTTCATCATGATAGGAGGACCGATGGCGAAAACCTTATCGATATGCTCCTGATTGATAAACTTCTCGATTCCTACAGTTACAACACCCTTCTCGCCGTAACTTCCGTCATCGGTCATGATGATGAGCTCATCGCTAGATGCACGCACTTCATCTTCCATAATCACGAGTTCTTTGTTTCTACCCGCGATTACAGAAAGAACTCTGTTTCCTGCGGCTTTCAGTGCCTTGATGATAGGGAGCATAGGAGCTACACCTACGCCACCTCCGGCACAAATGACTGTTCCGAAGTTCTCGATATGTGTAGGATTTCCAAGTGGTCCCACCACATCGTGAATCTCATCACCTTCATTTAGGGCGCAGAGTTTGGTAGATGAAAGACCTACCTTCTGCACAACCAGCGTGATGGTTCCTTTCTCAATGTCAGCATCAGCGATGGTCAGCGGCATACGCTCGCTGTTGTTGTCTACACGGATGATAACAAAGTTACCTGCCTTTCGGCTCTTGGCAATAAGTGGTGCTTCTACATCGAAGCGGAATACTTTCTCTGAGTATTGTACTTTCTTGATAATCTTGTTCATGGGCTATTAAATTTCTTAATGCTGATAAATTAATTTTTCTGGTTAGCTGTTTAGAGTTTGCTTCATGGTACATAAAATGCAAAAGGATAACATCGGCTACCTTTGTGGCAGTCGAAGTTATCCTCGTACAATATATGTTATTTTTGTTTTTCGAATGTTTTGTATAATCGAGAAAAACAGAAAGTCTTACCGATACGTCAAATTAATCGAAATTTTTGTCATCAAGCATCTCAAAACCGCAGTATGGAACCAATACCTTAGGTACGCGGATTCCTTCTGGGGTCTGATTGTTCTCCAAGATGGTTGCTACGATACGTGGCAAAGCAAGAGCTGAACCATTCAATGTGTGGCAAAGTTCAATCTTCTTGTCATCTGTATGGCGATAGCGGCAGTGGAGACGGTTTGCCTGATAGCTCTCGAAGTTAGATACTGATGAAACTTCCAACCAGCGACCCTGTGCAGCACTCCATGTCTCGAAGTCGTAGCAGATAGAAGAGGTGAAGCTCATATCACCACCGCAGAGACGGAGGATATGGTATGGCAATTCCAACTTCTTCAAAAGACCTTCAACATGGTCGAGCATCTCGTTCAAACTCTCGTAAGAGTGACCTGGCTTATCGATGCGAACAATCTCTACCTTGTCGAACTGGTGCAGGCGGTTCAAACCGCGAACATCCTTACCATAGCTACCTGCTTCGCGACGGAAACAAGCTGAGTAAGCACAACGCTTGATAGGGAGATCTTTCTCATCGAGAATAACATCGCGGAAGATGTTGGTTACAGGAACCTCAGCAGTAGGGATGAGGAAGAGATTATCCAGATTAGCATGATACATCTGACCTTCCTTGTCTGGCAACTGACCGGTACCACGACCAGAGTCCTCGTTTACTACGTAAGGAGGCTGGATCTCCAGATATCCGCTCTTGCGAGCCTCATCGAGGAAGAATGCCTCAAGCGCACGCTGGAAACGAGCCATCTTGCCGATATATACAGGGAAACCTGCGCCAGTAATCTTAACGCCGAGGTCGAAGTCAACAAGATTGTATTTCTTCAAGAGATCCCAATGGCAGAGAGCATCCTCACCGAGGTTTGGCTTTTCGCCGCCTTCTTTCACAACAACGTTGTCGGCTGCGTCCTTACCTTCAGGAACCTGCTCGCAAGGAATGTTAGGAATTTCGAGCAACTGGTTGGTCATATCGTTCTGCGCTTTCTCCATGATCTCTTCAAGAGCCTTGGCGTCTGCCTTGAGCATAGCTACCTGAGCCTTTGCGCTCTCAGCTTCCTCTTTCTTACCTTCCTTCATAAGGGCACCAATCTGCTTAGCAAACTGGTTAGCCTGCTGCTTGTTGTTATCCAACTTCTGCTGAGCTTCACGACGAATCTTGTCGTACTCCAAAACTTTCTCTACGGCCTCACGAGCATTTGGAAAATGCTTCTTTTCGAGACCCTTAACTACACGTTCAGTTTCCTCACTGATAAGTTTAAGTGTAAGCATAAAATGTCTTTTAATTAAATAATTTACTATTTGTAGGCAAAAGTACAAAAAATATTTGTGATAGCGTAAAAAAATGCTGACTTTTTTACAGGGAAGGGTAGAATTAAAGTTTTTTTTGTGGTTTTACAGGGTTAAGGAGCTTAGAAAGGGGTGTGGTGTAAGCCGTGCCTAAAACTGCAAAGGACAGTTCCCAAGCATTGTGTATAAACGAAGAAAGCCTGCTCTAGGTATGAGCAGGCTTCTATGTTGTTTGTTTGGA
>ERZ506949.17-NODE-17-length-63909-cov-20.5972_pt1 | contig 63909 bp, 49 predicted proteins | sample MGYA00512573_ERZ506949 | MGnify/ENA metagenome assembly ERZ506949 | reverse complement strand
TTTCTGCAGCCTCCTGTTCCCAGTTATAATAACGGAGATTGGTGAGGGTAAATTGTTTTTCGCCTGCAAGAATTTCCAGTTTTCCTTCAGAAAGATTGGCAATACCTGTATTATCGGATTACCATAAGTTTTTATTTCTGTTGCAAATTTACGAATAGAATTGTTTATGTAATGCAAAGTAAGCCCAAAATGATGAAAATTTCGTATCACAAGTATCCAGTTAGACGATAATTGTATCTTTATGTACGATAATTTTAGGACTTCGTTGATTTTTTCTGTTATTTTGCAAGCGTAAACAAAAACGTATCATTTTTTAACCTAAAAGATATGAATTCAAAGCAGTTCACATTATTAATAGGAGTAGCTTGTTTGCCTGGAATGACAACAGCAGCCACGGTTTATCGCAGCATCTCTAAGGTGGAGGCGGTAACAGTGGATTGTCCGGTGGGCACAGCTCCCCGACTTCCTAATCTCGTATGGGTAACCTATTCTGATGGTTATTCAGAGTATCGGCAGGTACGCTGGGCTAACGCTCCGCTTGCTGATGAGCAGGCTGAGGCTGATGCGCAGAAACATCCTGCCGGGAGCCAATATGAGATAGGTGGTTTTGTGATTGGTGATGAGACTACTGACAATGGTTATCCTGTCAAGGCACAGATCAAGGTGGTGGCTGAAGGCTATCAGACTCCAGAAAAGGAAGTGGCTCATACCTTCTCACTCGCTGATGTGAGCATAGATGGTGACAACCGACTCACCCACAACCGTGATGAGGCACTCCGTGAGATCTGTTCCTGGGATGTTACCCAACAACTCTACAACTATCGCGATACCTACGGACTCAGTACCGAAGGGTATACCAAGAGTGATGGCTGGGATTCGCCAGACACCAAGCTCAAGGGTCATGGATCTGGCCACTATATGTCGGCAATCGCACAGGCATACGCCGTGGCAACTAATCCTGAACAGAAGGCTGTCCTCCGCAAGAACATCACCCGTATGGTGAATGAGTTACGACAGTATCAGGAGATGACCTTCGTATATAATAAGGAACTGAAGCGCAACTGGGAGGCTCGTGATTTCGCTCCTGAGGCAGAACTCAGAGAGATGAAGGGCACCTGGGCTGCTTTTGATGAGTATAAGAAGCACCCTGAACTTTATGGCTACGGCTATATCAACGCCATTCCGGCTCAGCATTGTGCCCTGATAGAAATGTATCGTGCCTACAACAACTCCGATTGGATTTGGGCTCCTTATTACAGCGTACACAAGCAGCTTGCCGGTCTGATAGACATCGCAACCTACTTTGATGATAAGGAAATCTGCGATAAGGCTCTCCTCATCGCCAAGGATATGGGACTCTGGGTATGGAACCGCATGCACTATCGCACTTACGTAAAGCAGGACGGCACCCAGGATGAGCGCAGAGCCAAGCCGGGCAACCGCTACGAGATGTGGGACATGTACATCGCCGGTGAGGTGGGAGGTATGAGTGAATCGCTCTCCCGTCTTTCTGAGATGGTTTCCAATCCGGATGAAAAGGCAAAGCTCCTCGAGGCTGCCAACTGTTTCGATGCGCCTAAGTTCTATGATCCGCTGAGCAAGAACATCGATGACATCCGCACCCGCCATGCCAACCAGCATATTCCGATGATTATCGGAGCGTTGCGCAGCTACAAGAGCAACCATAAACCATACTATTACAATCTGGCTGAGAACTTCTGGAGACTGGTACAGGGCAGATACATGTATGCGATGGGTGGTGTAGGAAATGGAGAGATGTTCCGCCAGCCATATACCCAGATTCTGAGTATGGCAACCAATGGACTGCAGGAAGGCGAATCGCAGGCTTATCCGGATATCAACGAAACCTGCTGCGCGTATAACCTCGTCAAGTTGAGCAAGGATTTGAACTGTTATAATCCTGATAATGCGCAGTATCTCGACTATATCGAGCGCACGCTGTACAATCAGATTATCGGTTCCCTCAATCCTGATCAGTATCAGACCTGCTATCAGTATGCGGTAGGTCTGAATGCCACCAAGCCGTTCGGCAACGAGACTCCTCAGAGCACCTGCTGCGGTGGTACTGGTTCTGAAAATCATACCAAGTACCAGCAGTCGGCTTATTTTGCCAACGATCATATTCTCTGGGTAGGACTCTATATGCCAACCACCCTCCGCTGGAAGGAGAAGGGCGTGACCATTAAGCAGGATTGCCTGTGGCCGGCACAGCATTCAGCCATCAAGATTACGGAAGGTGAGGGCGATTTCACCCTGAAACTCCGTGTACCATACTGGGCAACTCAAGGTTTCTCCATCAAGGTGAACGGCAAGGAAGTGGCAAAGAGCTATCAGCCTAGCACCTATGTAGAACTGGAGCAGAAGCACTGGAAGGTGGGAGATGTCGTAGAAATCGACATGCCATTCAGCAAGCATATCGAATATGGTGCCGACAAGCTTTCGAGCGATGTGGCAAGTCTGGACGGTACTCCGCTGAAGGCATCCTGGGTAGGAACCCTGATGTACGGACCATTGGTGATGGCGGGTACAGGCGCACAGACCTGGAACCAGGCTACGCTGAACATCGACTCCCGATTGAGTAATATCACCGTGGGCGAATCGAACGGCGTGACAACTGGTGCAGGAGCCAATCTCCTTACCCTGAAGCTAGATGGCAAGGAATTCCAGCCAGACTATTATCGCAACGCTAACAGTACCCACTATTACCGCATCAACCTGACCGATGCCAAGAGCAAGAAGAGCAAGAAGGTAACCCAGGATGAACTGGAAGGCACTACTGCCATCCTGAACCGTGCCATCAATACGATGCACCCTGGCAATCTTGCAGAGATGGAAGATCTCAGAGAACTTTCCGGTCTGCTTCGCCGTGCCGGCTGGCCTGATGAAAATACCAGCGCAGAACTAAAGAATGCCATCAGTTATGGCAGAATGGTTCAGAAATACGTGACCGACGGAAGTGGAATCCACGACATGATTCATGCCGCTGTGGGAAAACTGAAGAAGGCGATGAAACAATAATCCCAAAAATATAAAAGGCAATTTCTGAATAGAAATATAGGCTAAAAGACGAAAATATCGTCTAAAATACCAAAATTAACGATATTTTCACCTTTTTAGACGATTTTGTGGCGTAATATGCTAAATATTATGTTACTTTGCAATCGAAATTTAAAAGAAGAATAAACCTGGCAAAAATAGAATATGAGACAGACACAAAATATTTCAGGCTTTGTACATAGCCAAGCTTATGTAAAAGCCATCGCGTGTTTGATCCTTGCATGTGGAGGAGCATTACCTACTTTAGCAGCAAGCGAGACCTTATCAAGCCCAAAGGTAGAAAATGTTCAGCAGAACGAAGTTACCGTAAAGGGTGTAGTGAAGGATGCCAATGGTGAAGCCATCATTGGTGCGAGTGTTATTGAAAAAGGTAACGCCAAGAATGGTACTGTTACCGATATTGATGGCAACTATACCTTGAAGGTAAAACGTGGCGCAACCTTAACAATCTCCTATATCGGATATGTAAATCAAGAGACCAAAGGCGGTGATGTGACACTTCAGGAAGACTTGAAGTCTTTGAACGAAGTAATCGTAATCGGTTATGGTACCCAGAAGAAGGGGGATATCACTTCTGCCATTACCAGTATTAAGGCGGAAGACTTTACAACAGGTAAAGTGAAAGATGCTGCCGAGTTAATTAAGGGTAAGGTTGCTGGTTTGACTATTGCCAATGGTTCTGGTGACCCTAATGCTGAATCTACCATCCGTCTTCGTGGTGTGATTTCCTTGAATGGTAGTAACACGCCTTTGGTTCTTGTAGATGGTATTGAAGGTTCTCTTAGTACTGTAGCTCCTGAGAATATTGCAAGTATTGATGTTTTGAAGGATGCTTCCGCTGCTGCTATCTATGGTACTCGTGGTGCTAATGGTGTTATCATCATTACCACTAAAGGTGGTCAGCGTGAGTCTAAGACAGAAGTAAGCTATTCTGGCTATGCTTCTTTGTCAGCTTTTGCCAAGACTCTTGATTTCATGGATGGAGCAGATATCCGCGAAGGTAAGACGGATTTTTCGGATAAAGGTTATGATACAGATTGGTTGGATGCTATAACTAGAACAGCATTTAGCCATAATCATAATGTGTTAATTCATGGCGGTAACAAGACTACTACTTATTCAGCAGATTTTACTTATCGTAAGGATGAGGGTGTCTTTTTGGATACCTATAATGAAAATATGAAGGCTAGTTTCGACTTGAGCCATTGGATGCTTAACGATATGGTAAAGATTCAAGTAAATCTTTTGAAAACATGGCATGAGAATGGTCCTATCGATGCTGCTGGTCAGATGTTATATCGTCAGGCTATTATCCGTAATCCTACGGAGCCAATCTATAATGCTGATGGTAGTTACTGCGAGAATTTTGCCGTAAACTATTATTATAATCCATTGGGTATTATCAAGGAACACAAGGGACAGTATAAAACTGAAACTACTCGATTTACAGGCTCTCTTATATTTGAACCAATTAAGGGCTGGCAGACTAAGGCTATGTTCTCTACGGATCGTTTCAACAATCATGATCAGACCTATTATACTTCTAAGTATTATAGTCAGGCTTCCGAAAACCATACAGGTTACGCTTCCCAGAATTATGATACAGGTCAGACCGATAATTTCGAGTTGACAAGCAATTTCAACCATCAGTTTGGTGAGCATCGTTTTAATGCGCTTGCTGGTTACAGCTATCAAGAAGACACATGGTATGGATTCAGTGGTAACAACTATGATTTTCCTACCGATATGTTCGAGTATAACAATATGTATATCGGTGCAGCTCTTAAGAATGGTAAGGCGGGATTAAATAGCTACAAGAGCGAGTCGAAGTTGATTGGTTTCTTTGGACGTATCAGTTACGGCTATGCTGATAGATACAATATTCTTGTCAGTGTTCGTCATGAAGGCTCTTCTAAGTTTGGAGCCAATCATAAGTGGGGAACTTTCCCTTCTGCATCACTTGGATGGACTATCAGTAATGAAAAGTTCATGAAGGATGTAAAGTGGGTGAACAACTTGAAACTTCGTGCTGGTTTTGGTGTTACAGGTGTAATTCCTAATGATCCTTATCAATCATTGACTCGTTGGACATATGGTAGTAGCACTATAAATCCTACTTATTATTACGACAATAACAAATGGAATCTTGGTTTGATTGTAAACTCAAATCCAAATCCAGATTTGAAGTGGGAAAAGTCAACAGAGTTCAACATAGGTTTGGATTGGAGCATCTTGGGTGAGCGATTGAGTGGTACTATAGATGTTTATAAAAAGACCACAAAGGATATGCTTTGGTGGTATGATGTACCAACCCCACCAAACTACTATAAGCAAACTCTTGCCAATGTAGGTGAGATGCGTAACCAAGGTATCGAGGCTTCTGTTACGGCAATTCCTGTTCGTACAAAAGACTTTGAATATAAAACAACTGTTACTGTTTCTCATAACTCAAACAAGTTGATCAGTTTGTCAAATGATCTTTATGAAACAGCCAATCAGCGTGATGAGGCTTATTTAGGTGAGCCAATTTCTATGTCTACACAGCGATTGGAGGTTGGTAAGTCTATTGGTAATTTCTACGGAATGAAATCTGTGGGTGTTTCTGAGAATGGCTTGTGGATGATAGAGAATGTTGAGACTGGAGAGGCAGAGGAGTTTAAAGACAATATGTTGTCTAATGACAAGTATCGTCAGTATTTAGGCAATGCTCTTCCTAAGGTGTATATGGGATGGACTAATGCATTCCGTTACAAGAACTTCGACTTGTCTTTGCAGTTCACTGGTCAGTTCGGGTTCAAAATCTTGAACGAGGCTCGTTGCTACTACGAGAATAACTCTATAGCATACAATCGTTTGAAGTCGGCAAATGATGAGCCTTACGGATGTGGACATAAGTTGTCTTCAGCACAAAAGCAGGCTTTTGTCAGCTACTATCTGGAGAATGGTGATTTCTTGAAATTGAGCAGTGCAACTTTGGCTTATAATGTGCCTCTTAAGGAGAATAAGTATGTAAAAGCTGCTCGTGTTTATCTTTCAGGAACAAACTTGTTTACTATTACAGGTTATAAAGGATTGGATCCAGAGTTGACCAATAAGGATGTGCAAGCTTCTGGTATTGATTGGAGAGATAAGTATCCGTCCATTCGTACCTTTACATTGGGAGTCAATCTTACATTCTAACAATTTTAAGCGTTATAGATATGAATACTAAATTTCGTAATATATTATATGGTACAATGCTGGGAGTTGCAGGATTGGCTACTACTGGATGTACCGATTTGGATGAGCATTTATATGATACAATTGCTACTGAAAACCATGAGTTTACCAATAAGGAAATCATGGCTATGTTCGGTCCCGTATATAGCAGTTTGCGTGATGTATATTGGGGATGGTATAGTTATGCCGATATGATGGACCAATCTTCTGATGTTTGGTGTATTCCTTATCGCATTGGTATTGGTTGGGGAGATCTTTATGTGTCTATGCATAAGCATGAGTTCCATCCACAGATTGCGCATTTTAACGATACTTGGACTCGTAACTATGCAGGTATCAATGCTTGTAATAAGTTGTTGGGGTATCAGCAGATTCAGAAGAATCCTAAGTTGGTGGCTCAGTTGAGAGGCTATCGTGCCTTGTATTACTATATACTCTTTGACTTGTTCCGCAATATTCCTTTGGATACTGAATTTGAGCACCCTGATGGTTGGTTACCAGAGCAAGCTAAGCCTCAGGAGACCTTTGATTTCTTGGTCAAGGAATTGAATGAGATTGCAGACGATTGTGGCACAACTATAGAGATGGGAAAGCTCAACAAGTATGCCATCCATATGATTTTGGCAAAAATGTACTTGAATCATAATGCTTGGTTCCAGGATGATTCCGACAATAGCTGGTATGGTAAGTGTATAGATGAACTTAATCAGGTAATGGAGGGACCTTTCTCTTTGGCTTCTGCATATTCTGCTAACTTTATGGATGATATCTCTGGCTCTCCAGAGATAATCTTTGGTATCCCATTCGAGAATAAGTATGCTTCTGGTAACTATATGGCAAATATATGGATGCACGTAGCTGGTAAGGCAACTTGGGGCTTTGATGGTTGGGCAACAGGTGGTGCTGCTGTGATGCCTCAGTTCCTTGATACTTATGATAAGGATGACTCTCGTTTTAAGGATTGTTGGATTGGTGGTCAGCAGTATGATGCTTCTGGCGCTCCTATTTATTATGATGGTGAACCTTTGGTTTACACTAAGGAGTTACATAGTATTGATAATCCTGGTTGTTATCCTTTCGAAAGCTACCGTTTAGTGAAGTATGAAATCAAGGGTGGTGAGTATGGTTCTTCATATGATGATGTACCATTCTTCCGCTTGGCTGATGCTTATATGATGAAGGCTGAGTGCTTGCTTCGTCTTGGTGGCTATAAGGGCGAAACAGAGCAGACTGCTGCAGATTTGGTTACCAAGGTTCGTGAACGTAACTTCTTGAACAACCCAGAGAAGGCAAAGGTGACCGTAGAGAAATTGAAAGGTGGTAGTGTGTATGCATACGGACACCGTGAAAACCAAGGAAAAATGGGTGAGGCTGACAAATGGATTATCACCAATGAAGGTGGACAAGACATCGAATTCGGTGGATTGCTTGATGAACTGGCTTGGGAATTCGTGGCAGAGCATCATCGTCGTCAAGACTTGATTCGTTTCCATATCAAAGGGTCTGGCGAGAATGTCTATAATGGCAAGTCATGGTTCTGTAAAGATGCAAATCCAGATAAAACAGACCGCCATAAGGATATCTTCCCTATTCCAAAGTCGGCTTTGGATGGCAACCCTAAGTTGAAACAGAATCCTGGTTATGCTGATAATAATCAGTGATAAAGTTATAAACTGAAAATAATAAAACAATATGAAAAAGATATTTTTATATACAATGTTAGCTTGCATGGCCGTATCATTCGGCTCATGCAGCGATGATCCGATGGATGCTACCGAGAAGCATGTATATGGAGAAAATGAGAATCCGTATTTGCGTACTGATGCTTCTGCAACGGAACTTTTTGTTTCTTTGCTTATGTTGATAACACTCTCGTTTCTCCTTTTAATACGTACATATCCGAAGCGTAAGATGTGTTGTCTTAATACCCTATAACTCATTACTTAAACAGTCATACTTCTACGTTTATTTGGCTTGAACATCTTGATTCGTGTGGTTGCTGCCATATGCCGGCAACATTGCTGCCATATGCCAGCAACATTGCTGGCAATTGCCGACAACCTTGCTGGCATATGGAAGCAATCGCATACATCTAATTCTTTAAGGCGATAGATTGGTCTTCTCACATCATATCAGCTATGTGTTTTAGCCTTTAAGAATACTCAAGAAAGCATTCAAAAATAGTTATTTTGCAAGCGGAACTTAACATGAACTTATTTACTGAACTTCCTGATATGCGAAAGTTCAGTAGTCTTACTATTAAAAAGTAGCTATTTGCTTGTTTCGGGGCTTTTTTTGTTCTTTTTGTTGTATTTCTCGTTATATTTTTGTAATTTTGCGGCATTAAATTATCTAACAACAGAAAATAAAGACTCATATAATGAGAAAGATATCTACTCTAGTGGTTTCTGTGCTCTGCATGATGATGCCTGTAGGGGCTGAGGCGCAGGTACCGACAGCCTTCGTCTCGAAAGGGGCTACGGATATTCAGGCGCAGCCACATTCGATAACGCAAACAAACTCGGGTGCACAATTGGCTGCTATCGACCCTATGGTGCGCTCTATCACGATGGATAATGGTTTGCCGAGTAATGCTGTGCGTAGCGTGGTTCAAGGTTCCAAGGGATACATGTGGTTTGGTACAGACAACGGATTGTGCCGTTTTGACGGATACGATGTCAAAACCTATTATAATCCCTTTACGGCTGTAGACCAGTTTGTGAGCGCCCTTACTGCTTGCGAAGAAGGACTGCTGGTAGGTTGCAATAATGGAGCCTATCTGTTCTGTAATGCAACCGACCAATTCCAGAAACTGAGTGATAAGATTACGGCGCCTGTCCTTAATTTTTCGCTTGACGGCGATCAGAATGTTTGGATTTCTACTAGCGGACAGGGCGTGTTCAGATACAATCGGACTACTCACGAACTGCATCAGTATCCGATGAAGAATATTCAGGGTAAAGTGAAAAGTACGCTGGTTGATGCCAACAACCAGGTATGGATGCTCTGTAACCAGGGTGAAGCCAGCATCTATCATCTCAACAAGTCGACTGACCAGTTTGAAGCATTCCCTCTGAAGGGCGATGCAACCATGTTTCACGGCATGGCGATGCTGGCTACTCCCGATGGCAATGTTTATGTCGGAACCTGGGAAAACGGACTTTACAAGCTCAACGCCGATGGTAGTGCCGAACAGCTCATCAGCGGAACCTTGAGTAATGCTGTTCATCATATCCATCAGCTTTACTGCAACGACAACAAGTCTCTTCTCATAGCCAGCGATGATGGATTGGTGGAGTATGACATCCAGAACCGTATCTGGCACATGTTGTCGGAAGTCAACAATCCGAGCCGGAGTACGAGCGAGCGCTTTGTTTATGGTATTGCGGATGATAATGAAGGTGGCACTTGGGTATCTACTTACTATGGTGGTGTGAATTATCTTCCTTCTATGAGTTTTGAAGAGCGTTTCCATGCTTATTCTGCCCGTCTGGGCGGATTGCGCGGTAATGTGGTAGGAAGATTCTTCGAAGACCGTCAGCATCGCATCTGGATAGCTACGGATGATGCCGGACTCGACTGCTTTAATCCCCAGACCGACAGCTTTGTTTCTTATCCGGGCAAGGCGGCTATGGGCAAGTATAATGTTCATGCGCTCTTTGCTGATGAAAATGATCTGTGGGTAGGAACCTATGGCAATGGTGTCATCAGAATGAATATGGCTACCGGAGCGCAGCAGGTTTTCCTGACCGATGGAATGGCTTCGGGCGGTAATGCCTATTGTATTTATCGCGACCGGAAAAAACGCCTCTGGGCGGCTTCGATGGATGGTGCCAACCTCTTCGATGAAGGACAGCAGAAGTTCAGCAAAATCAAGTCGTTCAAGTCGCTTACCATCGATATCAAGGAAGATCCTCAGGGCAACGTATGGTTTGCTACTCAGGGAGGCGGCTTGTGGCGCTTGGACAAGAATAATGTCTGGAAACAGTATAAACATGTAGAGAATGATTCTAATTCGCTGGTGAGTGATCTGGTAAACTGTCTGGTTATTGGCGAAAAGGGGCAGCTCTATGCCGCAACCGGCGATGGGCTTTGCGAATTTCTGCCTTCAAAAGGTATATTCCGACGCATCTCCATCGATGCTCCTAGTCAGGATTTCACGAGTCTTGTCATTTCGCAGGGAGTAATGTGGATTTCTACCAGCAAGGGTATTGTGAAATATACGCCGGGTGAACCTGTCCAGCTATTCAATAAATATGACGGACTCACTTGTAATCAGTTTATACCAAACGCCGGACTCCTGGCTTCTGATGGCAGAATCTATTTCGGTTCTACAAGAGGTTTCAACTGCTTCTATCCATATCTCGTCAAGATTAACCAGGTAGCTCCTCCTGTAGCAATCACTTCGGTAGAACTCTTCGGACAGCCGATAGAGGCGGGGAGCGACCAGCTGGAGAAATCTCTGAGTCATGCAGCAGAACTCAATCTGTCTCATAACGAGAATACCATCAATATCTCGTTTGCCGCCCTGAGCTATGTATCGCCTGAGAAGAACCAGTATGCTTACAAACTTGAGGGAGTAGACAAGGATTGGATTTATACCCACGAGCATCGTGCCAACTATACCAATCTTCCTGCCGGAACCTATACCTTCCTGGTTAAGGCAACCAATAATGATGGTGTATGGTCGAAGAATGAGGCAAAACTGAAGATTGTGGTTCATCCGCCGTTCTGGTGGTCTCTGCCAGCCAAGATTCTGTATCTTCTGCTCATCGGTTACGCAATCTACTGGTTCATGCAGAGCCGGTTGAAACGTGAGAAACTCCGTCATCAGGAAGAACTCGACCAGTTGGAACTCAAGCAGGATCAGGAGATGAGAGATGCCCGCCTGCAGTTCTTCACGATGATAGCCCATGAAATCCGTACGCCGGTAACGCTTATCATCGGACCTTTGGAGAGTCTGAAAGAGCATTGGAAACAGGTTTCCGGAAAACTTTCCGATGGTGAGACTATCACGCAGACGCTTTCTGTTATCGACCGTAACGCCCAGCGGTTGCTCCTGCTCGTCAATCAGCTGCTCGATTTCAACAAAGTGCAGCAGAAGGGCATGCAGGTTCATTTCCGTTTGAACAACATTTCTAAGCTGATGCATGCTGTGGCAGAGCGCTTTGCTCCTACCTTCGAGCAGAAAAGCATCCGTCTTGATGTAGATTATCCAGCCGATGAGCTCGTGGCGATGATAGATCAGGAGGCCATTACCAAGGTTATCAGCAATCTGATGAGCAACGCCTTGAAATATACCGAGGATTATGTACGCTTGTCCTGCCGCCTGCTGGAGAATGGAACCCATTTCCGCATAGAGGTGGAAGACAACGGATTGGGAATCAGTCCTGACGAAAAGGAGAAAATCTTCGGAGCTTTCTATCAGGCACGCGACAACAAACCGGGAACCGGAATCGGTCTCAACATCGTGAAGAATCTCGTTGAGGCTCATCATGGTATGGTTGAAGTAGAATCTGCAGTAGGTAAGGGATCTACCTTTATCGTAACCTTGCCGCTCAACCAGTTGGATGCTGTGGTTGAGAAGGCGGATGAAATGGTGAAGGAAGAAGAAACTGTTGCTGAGGAAAATCTGCTGACAGATGAAACTCCAGTTGGGCAAGGTTCTCAAAAGGCAGGCGTTGCTGTTGCCAGTCCGCTTCGTGAACCGGCAAAACCGACGATGCTGATTGTGGATGATGATGAAGACATGCGCCAGTTTGTGAAGGCTCATTTCGAAAAGATGTATACGGTTTATACCGCCGACAACGGAAAGGATGCGCTCCGTAAACTGGAGAAACATCCGGTTTCGCTCATCATAAGCGACTGGATGATGCCGGAGATGGACGGTCCGGAGTTCTGCCGTAGGGTGCGTGAAAATTCTGAATATTCTCATCTCCCGTTCGTGATGCTCACGGCAAAGACCGATGATGCGGCGAAGACGGAGAGTATGAACTGTGGAGCCGATGTCTACATAGAAAAGCCGTTCTCGATGAAGTATCTTGAGGCAAGCGTAAGACAGCTTCTTGAGATGCGCCGTCTGTTGAGGAGTAAGTTCTCTCATACTCCGCTTGAGCCGATAGCAGAGATAGCTCCAACTCAGGTTGATAATGCGTTCCTGGAACGAATGTCTCGCATCATCGAAGAGAATGTGGCGAATCCGGAACTCAACGTGGCGTTCCTTGCCGAAAAGATGGGCATAAGCCGCTCTTCGCTCTTTAATAAGATTCGCGGTCTTGCCGATGTTACGCCAAACGAGATGATCCAGCTCGTGAAACTGAAGAAGGGCGCACAGCTCCTGAAAGAAGGAAACTACCGCATCAGCGAAATCAGCTATATGGTAGGTTTCAGCAGTCCTAGCTATTTTGCCAAGTGCTTCCAGAAGCAATTTGGCGTCAAGCCGATGGATTTCGTGGCTGCGGAATCGTAGGATAGAAAAACTATTCGGATAGAATAAAAAATCGCCTGGGTGCTCAGATGCATCCAGGCGATTGTCTTATTTGTAAAAAGCCTATTCTTTATTTCTTTGTGGCTCTGATGAAGAAACCGATGAGGCAGATGTAAGCCAGGAGCGAACAAACCTCAGACATCGGATTAACCCACCAGCTGTCGGCGATACTTACCTCGATGCCGCCAAACTTCAGAAGGGCGCTAACCACACCCATCAGGGCTCCACCGGCGATGAAGCCGCTGGCGATGAGCGTTCCCTTCTCACCACGTTCGCTGTTCACCTTGGCATCCTTGCTGCGCGAAGTAACATACCAGTTGATGACTCCACCCACGAGCAGAGGAACGTTCAGTTCCAGCGGAATAAACATACCCAGGGCGAAAGCCAGGGCAGGAATCTTGAAATAAGTCAGCACGATGGCTATTACGGCTCCGATGCCATAGAGCACCCAAGGAGCTCCCACGCCATTCATCAAAGGATCGATAACCGCAGCCATCGCATTAGCCTGAGGAGCTGCAAGCGAACCCGATGCGAAACCGTAAGTCTCGTTCAGCAGCATCATCACGCCGCCCACGGTAGCCGCACTCACCAGGGTACCGAGGAATTTCCATCCCTCCTGTTTCTTAGGAGTTGTTCCAAGCCAGTAACCAATCTTCAAGTCGGTAATAAACGAACCTGCTACCGAGAGGGCTGTACAAACCACACCACCCATAATCAGGGCAGCCAGCATGCCGCCAGGACCTTTCAGGCCGACAGCCACCATCACCACAGAGGCGAAGATGAGCGTCATCAGGGTCATTCCCGAAACAGGGTTTGAACCCACGATAGCGATGGCATTAGCCGCTACGGTAGTAAAGAGGAAGGCGATGGCAGCCACGAGCAGAATGGCGATAATGGCGAAGAGGAGGTTGCCCTCCATCACGCCAAACCAGAAGAAGAGGAAGGTTACGAGGATGGTAACAAGCGAACCGATAGCGATAATCTTGAAAGAGATGTCGCGCTGGGTACGCTTCACGTTCTCATCCACATCGCTCTTGCCCTTCAGCTCCTTGGCAGCCAGACCTACGGCACTCTTGATGATGCCCCAGCTCTTGATGATGCCGATGATACCCGCCATGGCGATACCGCCGATACCGATGCTGCGGGCGTAGGCACGGAAGATTTCCTCCGGACTCATCGCACCCACGGTCTTCACGATGCTAGGATCCCAGGCGCTCAGCACGCTATCATGGAAGATAACGCTCATGCCCGGAACAATCAGCCACCATACTACGAGCGAACCCAGACAGGTGAAGAAGGCATACTTCAGACCGATGATGTAACCCAGACCTAATACGGCAGCACCTGTGTTTACCTTGAATACGAGTTTAGCCTTGTCAGCCAGGTCGCATCCCAGACTTACCACACGCGATGTGAAATTCTCGTTCCACCATCCCAGGCTGGCTACGATAAAGTCGTAAAGACCACCCACCAGTCCGGCTATGAGCAGCGGCTTAGCCTGGTCGCCTCCCTTGGCTCCGCTCACCAGTACCTGCGTGGTAGCCGTAGCCTCAGGGAACGGATACTTGCCGTGCATATCGCTTACGAAGTACTTGCGGAAAGGAATAAGAAAAAGGATTCCCAAGACTCCTCCCAAGGCCGAAGCCATGAAGATCTTCATAAACGAAGTAGTCATCTCCGGATATTTAGCCTGCAGGATGTAGATGGCTGGCAGGGTAAAGATGGCTCCTGCCACCACAGCACCTGAACAGGCTCCGATGCTCTGGATGATGACATTCTCGCCCAGCGCCTTGCTACGCTTGGTAGCGGTACTTACGCCCACGGCGATGATAGCGATAGGGATGGCTGCTTCGAACACCTGACCCACCTTCAAGCCCAGATAAGCTGCGGCGGCAGAGAAGATGACTGCCATCACGATTCCCCATGTAACCGACCATCCGTTCACCTCAGGATAAACCTTGTCAGGCGACATCAGCGGCTTATATTCCTCCCCGTCTTTCAGTTCGCGGAATGCGTTCTCGGGGAGTTGCAAATTGTCTTTTTCTTCCATTATTTCTCAATTCTGATGATATACTCACTCATGAAACTTGCACCTGGCTGCAGACGGTTCATCAGATACTTGTCCTTAAACTCGCCATCATATTCAGCCCAGTCGCTCAAACCATACCATGGCTCGATGCAGATGAATGGAGCGTGCTTGCCTGTTGGGTTCCAGATACCTACGGCTGGAGTCTTGAACTCGAGGGTTACATGAGGTTCGCCCTGCTCGTTGAGAATGCTCACCTGCTTAACCTGACTCTTGTCGAAGATAACAGCATCTTCTGCGAAAGTCTCCTCGTTTACTTCCCAGATACCCTTGTCGGTTTCTACGGTTTCCTTAGCCTGACGGTCGATGCATCCGCCTACGTTACCATAGAGACGAACAGGAGCCTCGTTGTCGAGTTTCAGGGTCGCCTTCATTTCTTCGCCCTTCTTGCAGCCAGGAACCATGAATGCTGGGTGACCGCCAATCTGGAAGAAGATTTCCTTGTCGTCGGTATTCTCTACGTGCCAGATGACATGAATCTCGTTGCCCTGCAGGCGGTAAGAGATGGCAAGGTTGAAGTGGTAAGGATAGTTCTTCTGAGTCTCTTCGTTGTCGATGAGCGCGAAGGTGAGGCGGTCGGCAGTCTTTCCAACGAGTTTGAACTCTGTATCGCGTGCGAAACCATGGCGAGGAAGGTGATACTCCTTGCCCTCTGTGCGATAAGTGTCTTTCCACAATCCGCATACGATAGGGAAGAGGATAGGAGAGTGGCGGTTCCAGTATTTCTCGTCGCCATCCCAGAGATATTCATTACCATTAGCATCCTTGATGCTCTGAAGTTCTGCTCCGAGAGATGAAATCTCAAGTGTGAGCTGATCATTCTTAATCTGTTCCATTGTTATTAATTCTTTTGTTTAGTTTTTAATGTTTCATCTGATTATCTTTTTTCAAAGATATTGCAAAGGTACAATTTATTTTCGTAAAGCACAAGAAAAGAGCGTTTTTTCTCAGATATTACAATATATTTATACGATTTTGTTAGCTTATCTCGAATATTTGCTGTAACTTTGCAGTCCGAAATAGATAGATAACAAGAAGTATAAGAAAAAAATAGTATTTAATCTAATGACAAGCAGTAATAAAGTTAAAGGCTTTGCGGCGGGCGTTGTTGCCGCAGTATGTTATGGTACCAATCCTTTGGGCACGCTCGAACTCTATGGCGACGGATTCAATTCCAGTTCTGTACTCATCTATCGTTATCTCTTGGCGGTACTGATGTTTGCCGTGGTGATGCTGTTCCGCAAGGAGAGTTTCAAGGTGAAGTGGGGACATCTGATTCGTCTTGGCGTGCTGGGCTGCATGTTTTCGCTCTCATCAGCTACGCTTTATGTCAGTTTCCATTATATGGCGGCAGGTATTGCCAGCACCATCCTCTTCGTTTATCCTATTATGACAGCCATCCTGATGACGGTCTTCTTCCACGAGAAGGTAACGTGGTCTACCTCGCTTGCCATTCTTCTGGCGGTATCGGGAGTAGGATTGCTCTATCAGGGCGATGGAAACGATAAGTTGAGCACGGCGGGTTTTGCCCTCGTCATGTGTTCATCCCTGCTCTATGCCCTTTACATCATCTCCATCAACCAATGGAAGAATCCGGGCATGTCGAACATCAAGTTTACCTTTTATATATTAGTCTTCGGACTGCTTACGATGTTTGTCTATTCGTTTATTGCAGGCGAGCCGATACAGATGCTTCAAACGCCTAAACAATGGCTCTGTGCTGCCCAGCTGGCTTTGTTGCCAACTGTATTGTCGCTCTTCTTCATGACCATCTCCATCAATCTTATCGGCAGTACTCCAGCCGCCATCATGGGAGCCCTGGAGCCTGTAACGGCGGTAATCATCGGCGTATGCGTCTTCGGCGAGAGTTTCTCTCTGCAGCTGGCGATAGGCATCCTCGCTATCCTGGCTGGCGTAACGATTATCATCGCAAGAAAGAAAGGGTAAAAAGGTAAAAAGAAGAAAAAATCCTCGTTCGAAAAAGAACTCGAACGAGGATTTTTTTCTGTTCTAGCCGCAATAGGCTCGCAAGCCGCCAGGCGTTAAGATGATTATCTCAGAATATCCTTCAGGGCAAAATTGGCGAGGATGCTGGTGCTCTGGCTCAGCATGCGGATGAACTCCTGGGCTGAGTTTTTCATGTAAGCATCTTTCAGAATGTGGATGCAGCCATCCATTTCGTTGTCGGCTGCATCGATAGGAATCGCCTTCAGGCCGTTCTGCAGAATGGTGGTCGATTCGGAGAGAATGGTCACCAGATTGCTGCGGCTCAGAAGGTCGAAGATGATGTTCACATTATTCACTTCTACCATAATCTTGTAGTTCAAATCTTTGCCCTCTACCATGTGCTCAAAGGCGTTGCGTGCCTGCAGACCCTTGCAAGGAAGGATGAGGTCGTAGCGTTCCAGATCGGAAAGCTTGACCGATGAAAGGCGCGCCAGCGGATGATTCACGTTCACGATGGCGGCAAGACGGTTGCTGAAAATAGCTCGGCTGTCTACCGCCTTCTCGTTCTTCAGAGGCTTGAAAGCCAGAACGAGGTCGAGTTCGCGCTTCTTCAGTCCGTCCATCAGTTCCTGCATGGTGCGGTATTGGATGTTGAGTTTTACATGAGGATAGGCGTGGAGAAAGGCGATGAGCGTCTCGGCCATGATGTTGCTGAAGGAGAACGTTACGCCGATGTTCAGTTCGCCTGTAAGCATTTCCTTCAGATCGTTCATGTGGTCTACACAGGCTTCGGCAGAATTGACCGCATTTTGGGCGTAAGGTCTCAATTCCTTGCCCGCCTCTGTGAGGTAAACTTCATGGGAATTGCGCTCGAAGAGAGGCAGACCTATCTCCTGTTCCAGATGCGAAATCTGTTGTGAGAGGGTACTCTGGGTGATGTATAACTTGCGCGAAGCTTCTGAGAAGTTGAGCGTCTCGGCTACCTTCAAGAAATATTTCAGTTGTCGTATTTCCATATTGTTCCTTTATTGAAGCTATCGGCTATAGAAATAACCGATAGCTAAATTTGGGTGCAAAGATAAAACATTTATTTTAATATCCTCCTTTTTTGAAGAATAAAATGATGTTTTATCGCATCTCTACTTCTTTTTATCCGGTTATCATCCGATGAAAATCAGATTTCCAACCAGATGATTATTTGATTTCTACTTCGTGCAAATCTACGAATTCGCCATTCTTCTTCTTTCTTTCTACTAGCATGGCAAGCAGCTTGCGCTTGCGGTTGTCGGCGATGAAACGGCGGAAGAATACGTTTGGAATTGCCACACCCAGGGCGATGCAGATGATGGCTAGCGAAGCCTTGATGAGGTTGTTCATACCTACGGTTACTTCGCCTACCACGCCGTGCATGTCGATGAAGGCAAAGAGGGCGCGATACATCAGAACTCCCGGTACCATTGGGATAACGCTAGGAATGGTGATGCATTGGTGAGGGGTATGGAACCAATGGCGCGCCTTGATCACGATGATGCTGATGAGCGCAGAACCGGCAAGCGAACCGATGCTCAGACCCATGTCGAGACCGATGTTGCCGTTAGATGGACCCAGGTTGACGAAATTGCGGAAGCATACGGCGATGATACCGCCCACAGCTACAACCGGCAACAGACGGCGAGGTATGCTGAAGATGGTAGAGAAGCCCATGGCCGATACGGCAGCTGCGATGGCAAACTCCCAGTATTCGTGATGAGGAGTCATCGTAAGATCCTTCACGAAGTTGTCGATGTGGCAAACCTGGATGGCGAAAGCGATACCGAACGCCATCGCGAAGATCATCAACAGGGTGTTCAGGGCACGAACCATTCCCACCTCAATATATCCGTCGAGCATATCGCACACAAAGTTGATGAGTGGAACTCCCGGCACGATGAAGAGGGCACACGCCATCAGCGGATGCCAAGGGGTATCTGAATGCATGAAGGCTGGAAGCGCTTCGGCAATCGATGGGTTGAGCGAAAGGAATGAGGTCAACCAGGCTATCAGAGTGGCTACGAAAGCCGAAATACCGATGGCTACATAGTTGTTGCAGCCCTTGGTTGGCAAGAACATTCTCAGGCGGAAACCCAGAATGGCTGCAAGCGAACAGAAGAAGAAGGCTGGCCAGTCGCAACCGAACTGGATGCAGAATCCGCCGCAGGCAAAACCGCCGCCGATGGCTACCTGCCAAGGGGTGAAGCTGCGTGGGGTGGCCTTGATGTCGTTCAGAGCCTGCTCATACTGTTCGAGCGAATAGTTATCCTTGATGGCCTTCCAGGTGAGCTTACTTACCTGGGAAATAGAGGTGAGGTTGATACCGTGCTTCTCGCATCGCTGGAACTTGGAGAAGGAATGCTCCTCGTCGCTATAGTTTACCATCAGCACGTTCCAGTTGATGTAAAGGTGCATGTATCGCTCGTCGAGACCGAGGAAAGCTGCTGCACGCTTCATGGTTCGCATGATGCGGGATGTGTCGGCAGCACTCTCCATGAGAATGCTACCGGTACGTAATAATAAGTCGAGTTTTCTTCTGAGTTCTGATTCTGCTATTTCCTTGCAGTTGCAGTTATCTTCTACGCAAGCGCAGGTTTTCAATTCTTTTTCTGTCATATATGTTTATCCGAATACAAAAATAATAATCTGAATGGTTACAATTCTGAGGAACATGGCGAATGGATATACATTCGCATAGCCTACTGTTGGCGCATCAGCCGAAGTCTGCTCACGTACGTAAGCCAGGGCAGATGGGTTGGTGTTGGCACCTGCCAATACGCCGAGTAATGTATAATAATTGATGTGGAACACGAGCTTGCCGATGATGCCGCCCAGAATGATTGGTATCATGGTGATGGCGATGCCGTAGAGTATCCAGGTCAGTCCGCTTTCTGATGCTACGGTCTGGATAAACTGTTCGCCTGTGCCGAGACCTACGCAAGCCAGGAAGATGCAGATGCCGATTTCGCGCAGCATCAGGTTGGCTGAAATGGTATTGTAGGTAACGAGGTTGTATTTCGGTCCGAAATAACCTATCAGGATGGCTACTACCAGAGGGCCGCCGGTAAGTCCGAGACGCAGATTCTCGTTGATGCCTGGGATGAAGAACGGAATGTTTGCTACGATACAACCCAGCATGATGCCTAGGAAGATTGGGATGAGGTTAGGGTAGTTCAGACGCTTCATCTGGTTACCCAGCACCTTCTCGGTATGAGCGATGGCGAGCTCCTTGCCCACTACGGTTACGCGGTCGCCCAACTGGAGTTTCAGGTCTGGGGTTGCGATGAGGTCTACACCATTTCTGTTTACGCGGGTAATGTTGGCGCCAAGGTTGCTTCTAATCTGCAACTGGCTGATGCTCTTTCCGTTGATACCCGGTTTGGTAATCAGAATTCGGCGGTTGATGAGCTCGCTGCTGAATTCCTCATCCTTTACGTCAACCTTCTCGCCGAGCAGGGCGATGATAGGTTCTTCTACGGTAGGATGAGCTACAATCTGCAGAATGTCGCCCTCTTCTATCACGGTCTGTCCGTTAACCACCTCGTCCTGGCGTTCGCCGTTATTACGGATAATCTTGGAAACCATGAAGTCGCGCTTCAGCAGATAGCGAATCTGCTTGACTGTATCTTTGAAGACCATCTGGTTAGAAACCTTTACGGCGAAGGTGTTCAGGGTCATCGCCTCAAGATGTCCCTTGCCTCGCTTTGCTTCATCCTCTTCCTTCTGCTTGTCTACGCGTAGCGCGAACCTTAGTATAATGAAGCTGAGGATAACGCCGAGCACACCCATAGGATAGGCGATGGCATAGCCGGCTGCGATGGATGGGGCGTCGATGTGGCGCAGGTCGCTGAATGCCTGCTGGGCTGCACCCAGTCCAGGAGTGTTGGTTACAGCACCCGAAAGGATACCTGCCATAGAGGTGATGGATGTTCCCGAAAATGAGAAGATGACTAAGGTAGTAATGATACTCAGGGCCACAACAATCATGCTGAGCAGGTTGAGACTCTTGCCGCCGTTCTTGAACGAAGCGAAGAAGCCCGGGCCTACCTCCAGACCGATAGAGTAGACAAAGAGGATCAAGCCAAATTCCTTGAGGAAGTGGAGCAGATGCTCGTCAAGGTTGAGAGAGAAATGTCCAAAGATAAGACCGATGAACAGAATCCAAGCCAAGCCCAGGGAAACACCTTTTACTCTGAGCTTACCTAAACACAAACCCAAGGCGATGACCAGCGAAAGAATCATCACAGAGTGGGCTACTCCGCCTCCCCAAAGGTCTGGGAAGCCATAAAATAGATTTTTTAAAATCTCCATTTTTCTTTATCTATTAATGTAAATACTGAATTTTCAAAAACATTCTTTCTTATCGATTTCTGAAATCGATTGCAAAGGTATAGATAAAAACGAAAGCAAAACTCGTTTTATATTTAAAAGCTGCGAATGCGGCTATAAGCGTTTTCTATAACGAAAATAGGCTCTGCGGGCTTTTCTTTTCTCTTTCTTATGCATTTCTAGCCCTTTCTATGCTCATTATATCAGTTTTTTTTCGTAATTTTGCAACCGGATTATTATAAATTGGAAAGAATATGCTGAATATTGATGAAATAAAAGATAAGAGAATTGCCGTGCTCCTTTCGGGGGGCGTCGACAGTTCGGTTGTGGTTTGGGAGTTTGCCCAGCTGGGTCTGCATCCTGATTGCTTCTACATCAAGATTGGTCCTGAGGAGAAAGAGGAGTGGGACTGCTCTTCGGAGGAGGACCTGGAGATGGCTACGGCTGTGGCTAGGAAGTATGGGTGCAAGCTGCAAGTGGTTGACTGCCATCATGAATATTGGAACGAGGTAACCCGTTATACGATGGAGAAGGTGAAGGCTGGTTTTACGCCTAATCCGGACGTGATGTGCAACCGCCTGATTAAGTTTGGTGCCTTCGATGAGAAGATGGGTCACAACTACGACCTCATCGCCACGGGTCATTATGCGCAGACCGAAACGGATGAAAATGGCGACAAATGGCTTGTCACGAGTCCTGATCCTGTGAAAGACCAGACCGATTTCCTGGCTCAGATAGAGAGCTGGCAATTGAAAAAAGCGATTTTCCCTATCGGCCATCATATCAAGAATGAGGTTCGCGAGATAGCCGAAGAGGAGCATCTGATAAATGCCAAGCGCAAGGACAGCCAGGGAATCTGCTTCCTGGGACAGATTAATTATAATGATTATATCCGCCGTTATCTGGGCGAAAAGCCGGGCGATGTCATAGAGATGGAGACGGGCAAGCGCATAGGCGAGCACAAGGGTTTGTGGTTTCATACCATCGGCCAGCGCAAGGGCTTGGGCTTTGGCGGCGGTCCCTGGTTCGTGATTAAGAAGGATGTAGAGAACAACATCCTGTATGTGAGTCATGGTTATGATCCGCAGTCGGCATACAAGAAGGATTTTCCTCTCCACGATTTCCATTTTCTTACGCGCGAGGTAGCTATGCAGAAGGTAACTTTCAAGATTCGTCATACGCCGGAGTATCATCCTGCTACGATAGAAAAACTGGAAGACGGCCGCTGGATGATTCTTTCAGAAGAGGCGATTCATGGTGTGGCTCCCGGCCAGTTCTGTGTAGTTTATGATGAGCATCATCATCGTTGCTATGGATCGGGCGAGATTACGGTATAAATATTTTAAATTGAAAAAAAGGATGAGTCATCAATCTGATATTTTGATGATTCATCCCTTTTTGTTTTATCTGTTTTTACCCTTCCCCGATAATGCTGTCCAGCAACTCCTGGCAGGCATCTTCGAGAAGCGTGATGACGAGCTCGAAGTCGCTATAGTCGCCATAATACGGATCGGGAACGGTGGTGTATTCGCGATGATGGGTCAGAAAATCGGCCATGCGCACTACTTTCTTCCTATCAGACTCTGAAGAAGTCATGGAGGTAATGGCACGGTAGTTTTCGTTGTCCATTACCACGATGGTTTCGAAACGGGCGAAGTCTGACTTCTGGAACTGGCGGGCATGGCTGTTGAAATTGTAGCCATGCTCGGCGCCACATTTGCGCATGCGGCTGTCGGGCAACTGACCTATGTGCCAGCTCCCGATGCCCGCAGAATCGATTTCAAACTCATCCTGAAGCCCTGCTTTTTCAACAAGACTCTTCATGATTCCCTCGGCTGCCGGAGAGCGGCAGATGTTGCCCAGGCAGATGAATAATACAGTATGTTTACCTTTCTTTGTCATGTTGCTAACTTTTTTTGTTTGCAAAGTTAGCATAAATCTCTGTATTATGCAAGATTTTTCTTCATTTTTCTTCCCACAAAGTTCCAGGCAGGCATCTTCTTCAGGGTGCTGCGGATAGGCTGAATGTCCCAGAGCAGGAAGATGATGAGCACGCCGATGCCGATGAGACAGGTTAGTCCGTAGAGCTCGCGGATGCTGATCATCAGCAGGTTGCCGGCATCATAAGGCAGTCCGCGCGACATGTTTTCTGCCATCTGATGGCGAAGTCCGTAGCTGTAGAGTCCGGAGCACATCGCCGAAACAGGGCCGTTGCGGATGATGCCTGCCATCGTCAGTCCCATGAAGAAATGCTCAAACGGCATCAGCTCTTCCAGATAGATGGTCAACATGCAGAAGAAAATGGCGTTGCCGATGCTTCTGAGGAAGATGGGCAGATAGAGTGCCTCGATGTTGAGTCCCGGGTCGATGAGGAAATACATCATTACGGGATAACATACCATCGTTGCCACGCCTATCGTGAGCAGTCGGGTATATTTCTGATGGAGCACCTTGCACCAGAACAGGCAGAAGAGGCATCCGGCGATGGCCCCCACCCATTCTACGAAGTTGAGCACATTGGTGGTAAACGTGCCGAAATGAAGCACGCCGCCCGTAAAGGCAGTCTGCAACACCTTTGGCGTACTGCCCATGAACTCTACGAAGGCGAAGAGGATGAGTAGCGGGATGAGCCGTTTATACTTCCATGCTGCTGGGGCGATGTAAGGGTGACGGATGTGAAGCATGCGCTGGATGCAGAAATATCCTGTAAAAATAAAGAGTACTACATCCATCTGCATAATCTTCGAATCGAGCCAGTTGTAATGCTCGCCGTAGGTGAAGAAGAAGATGAACTCCAGCATCCATGCCGACCAGAGAATGCACCCCAGATAATCGAGGCTGATAAAGGGCAGGGGCTTCATGAAGTGGAAGTCGTGGGTGGTGATATACAAGATGAGTGCTACCAGCAGCAGGGCGCCTGTCATCGTCCAGTTGATGATGCGCCAATCCTGATATATATAAATAAGGTGTTCGGTAACCCAAGGCGAGAGGAACATATTTCCCAGCACGATGCAGTAGAGCAGGGGGAAGAAGATGGTAAAATCGCGCTTGGAGGTCATCCATAGCTGGATGGTACTCATACACTCGAAGGTGCCGCAGAGTTTGAAGAAACCTGCGATGTAGGCGAGAATGCACATCACGGGAACCGAATCGGTCCACATGATGAGAAAATTGCAAGCCGCCACTACCAACGCCGCATTCAGCAGAAGCTGGCGGTTGGTAAAATGGAACTTCATCTTGAAGAGGAAGGGGAATGGCATCGCCACGCCCACCACGTTGAACATGATGATCATGAGCACGTCTTCTCTCATCAAACTGTACTCGCCCATTACCTGGCTCATGGCTCCTCCATAAATTCCGCCCGACATCAGGAAGATGAAGGCGAAGAGGAGATAAATCCAAGGCTGCAACCGGCGAGGAATATATCCGTTGAACGAAGGGACGCGGAAGGGTCCCTGTAACATAGGAGGTCCTGGCATTTTTTCAATTAATAATTTATAATTTATAGCACATTCTTTCTATAGTTTATAGAACATTCTATTTGAGGCGAACCTTGGTTTCCACGTTCAGTCCGGCACGGAGCAGGGCTACCTGTTTTGGGTCGTTATCGCGGGTGAGGGCGATGCGAACCGGTACGCGTTGCTCTACCTTAACGAAGTTGCCGGTGGCATTATCTACCGGAATCATGGAGTAGGCGTTGCCGGCAGCTGCTGAGAGCGCCTCTACCTTGCCGTGGAATACTACACCCGGAATGGCATCGGCTGTAAAATCTACCGCCTTGCCCACCTGGATGCCGTCCATCTGGGTTTCACGATAGTTGGCTACTACCCATACATCGTTGTCATCCACGATGCGTGCCAACATCTGTCCTGGCTGAACCAGCTGTCCCTCGTGGATATCTTTCCTTCCCATCACGCCGTCGCAGGTAGCCACGATTACGGTATAAGAAAGGTTCAGACGAGCCAGATTGAGCTGCGCCTCAGCCACACTCTCGCCGGCACGCGAACCGCCCAGCTGATGGGTCTGTACGTTGCGAACCGAGGCGGCACTTGCCTTCCGGCTGCTTGCCTGCTCATAACGTGCCTTGGCTCCCAGATAGCGGGCGTAGGCATTATCATATTGTTGGCGGGTTACCGCATCCTTCTTCATCAGGGCTGCAAAACGGTCGAAATCCTGCTTGGCGTTCATCATGTCTACACGTGCCTCTTCGATACCTGCCGAAGCCGTCTGCACGTTGGTAGTGGTGGTTCCCATGCTGGCTGATACAACCGAAGAACCTGCCTTAGAACCGCGCAGACCAGCCTCTGCCTGAGCCACATGCAGGCGGAATTCTGAATCTTCGATAATGACGAGTGTATCGCCCTTCTTCACGTGCTGATAGTCGGAGAAACGTATTTCCTTGATAAATCCTGAAGCGCGCGTGTTGATAGGCGTAATGTGGCGGTTCACCTGGGCATCATCGGTATAAGCCACGTCGCTACCATGATAAAAATGGCAGAAGCACCAGCCGATGGCTCCTATAAAACAGAGGATGATAACTACATTATATATTCTCTTGATAATCTTCTTATTCATAATTTATGTTTGTTTTATTGTTTGAAAAAGAGCAGACGAATTCTTCGTTCTTCACTCTTCACTTCCTAAATTTCTCCTGCTACGTATTTCATGCGGTAATAAGCGTATACGATGTTGATGCGGGCATCTACCTCGTTCAGTTCGGCGTTGAGCTTCAGGTTCGATGCATCCACCATGTCGGTTACCAGCGCCAGCTGACTGAGATAGCGGGCGTTCATCACCTCGTAGTTCTGCTGCGCCAGTTCTACGCTCTTGCGTTGCGTTTCCAGTTCTACGTAGGTTTGCTGATATTGCACGTAGGCAGCCTGTACGCTATTGTTCAGTTGTTCTGCCTGCAGGGCATGGCTTTCCTTTGCCTGTCGGGTTTCTACGGCAGCCTGTCTGATGCGCTTGTTGCTCTTGAAGAGCGAACTGAGGCTGTATTTCACGCCTACGCCCACATACCATACGTTCAGATTCTTGTCTATCGGCGGCAACTCGAAGAGGATAGGTCCGTCAAAATTCTCGGCAGCCACCAGCGCCACTTTCGGCAGCAGGTCGCTCTTGGCAATTTTCTCCTTCTGTTCCGCTATCCTGATGGCGTTGCTGCTCTGTTCCAGCAAGGGCGAGTTCATCGTGCTTGCCGTCTGCCAGTAAGCTTCTCCATCCTTGGCGTAAGCCTTGTCTGCAATCGTAGCGTCCGGAATAATCTGCATCTCCTGTTCCCCTTTATCTTCCTGGTTCATGCCGAGCGTATTCAGGAGCTGGTGGTTCAGGATACTGCGGTTGTTGTGTAGCGAAGTGAGTCCCAGTTTCAGGCTCTCCATCTGCAGTTCGTATCGGGTGATGTCGTTCTTGAGCGCCATTCCCTGGGTTTGTTTTGCCTTGATGTCGTCGATAAGCTGGCGGGTGAGCTCGATGTTTTTTTCATATACCTTGATACGGTTGTCTATCTTGTAGAGGTCCAGATACTGTCCCAGGGCGATGAAGCGAGCCTGCTGACGGGTGAGTTTCACGCCCACCTCTGCCTGCTGCTTGCCCAGTTCGGCGAGGCGGATACCTGCGTTGATGGCGCCACCAGTATAAACCACCTGCTGTGCCTGGAAGGCGAAATTATTGCCGAAGTGGGGCGATTTCAAACCTTGGGCGTTACTGAAGTCGCGGTCGGTCATCAGGGCGTTTCCGATGTAACTGAAGGAGAGGGATGCATCGAGGTCGGGCAGTTTCTTGCTTTTAGCCGATTCGATACCGATGCTGGCAGCTTCTACGCCCGATTTCGAGGTTCGTAGCGACTTGCTGTTTTCTTCGATTCTTTCGAAGAGTTGGGCGATGGTCATCCTGGTTTGAGCCACAGCCCATAGAGAGCCTCCCCAGATGAGAAGGCCTGCAATCATCATTTTCTTTATCATTCAAAAAATCTGTTTTTTATTATTCTTTAAAAATTCCGTTATCTCATGAAATCGGGTGCAAAGGTACGGCGATTTTGGCGAATATCCGTTTTAAATTTTTCGTGCCGCATGGATTTTTTCGGAACAAAAGTTCTTTTTTCTCACATTATTTCCGTATATTTGCACGCAAAAAGCGAATAAAAGGTATTTATGATAGAATTATCAGAACTGAACAGTTATCAGGAGGCCAGTCTTTTCTGCTCCGATTTGAGCGAGTGGCAGGAGGGTCCGCAGGTATTGACCTATGGAGCCATTCTCCTTTGCCGCAAGGGCAGGGCCGTGCTGAATGTGAATTATAAGGATTGGGATCTCTATGAGGGAGCCGTCATCACCCTGTTTCCTAATGATGTGGTAGAGGTGAAGAAGATAGAGCCTTCCGCTTCCTGCGAGGGGGATACTTGTGCCGGAATGAATGCTTCTGCCTTCGAAGTGGAGATGCTGAAATATAATCCATCTCTGCTGCGCGAAGCCAGTCTGCAGCTGGAACAGACGGTTTATTCTGCCCTGCGCGAGGACCGATGCCGGCAGAATTCGCCTGTGGTTACCCATATCATCGACAGCATGTTTGCCCTCCTCAGGCTCTATTTCGAGCAGCACGACTGTACCTGCATCTCGCAGCTGGTACTCTATCAGCTCAAGGCCTTCTTCATAGGGTTCCACGAATATCTGCAACGCAATCCGCAGAACTGCCCCGACGAGGTGAAATCTTACAGGGTGAGGGAACTCTTCAACCGCTTCATGATGCTCATGGAACGCGATTACAAGAAGTCGAGAGATGTCAACTATTATGCCGAGCAGATGAACATCACCTCCAAGTATCTTTCGAATATCGTGAGACAGGTAACGGGGCATACACCCAAAATCATCATCGACCAGTATGTGGTGCTCCAGCTGAAGATGCAGCTCAAGCGCTCCGCCCAGAGCATCAAGGAGATGGCATGGGAATATCATTTTGCTGATGCCAGCTTCTTCTGCCGCTATTTCAAGAAACATACCGGAATGACGCCGCAGCAGGTGAGAGAATGAATACAGTAATTATAACATAAAAATTTTCAAAACATGACAACAACACTTATCATATTGGTTATTACGGTAGCCCTATTCATCTGGGGCAGGGTGAGGGCCGACATCGTGGCGCTTACCGCCCTGGCTGCACTCCTGGTTCTGGGTATCCTGACGCCTGCCGAGGCGCTGGCGGGCTTCTCTTCGCCCATCGTCATCATGATGATAGGACTCTTCGTGGTGGGTGGAGCTATCATGCAGACCGGACTTGCCAAGCTTACGGGCAATAAACTCATGGCGCTCTCGCGCGGCAACGAAACCATCACCTTCCTGCTCGTAATGCTCGTAACCTCCTTTATCGGCGCCTTCGTGAGCAATACCGGAACGGTGGCCCTTATGATGCCTATCATTATGAGCATAGCTGCGGGCTCGGGCATGCAGTCGTCGCGTTTCCTCATGCCGCTCGCCTTTGCCGGAAGTCTGGGTGGAATGCTTACCCTCATCGGTACGCCGCCCAACCTGGTTATCGATGAAGTATTGACCGAGGGCGGTTATCAGCCGCTTGCCTTCTTCAGCTTCTTCCCTGTGGGCATCATCGTCATCGCCATCGGCATCATCGTGCTCATGCCGCTCAGCAAAATCTTCCTCAGCAAAAAGCAGAGCGGTAAGAAAAAGAAGCAGAGCAAATCGCTTGATGACCTGGTAGACGAATATCAGCTGCTCGATAATCTGCATCGCTACATCGTGCCTAGCCGCCCTTCTGCCGCAATCGACGAGAATGGCGAGAAGATGGATATCGTGGGCAAAACCCTGAAGGATCTGAGCATCCAGAAGAAATATGGCGTGAGTATCATCGAGATAAGAAACGAGAAGAAATCACGACTGGGACTGGTGAAGGATGTGAGTCAGAACATGGCGAAGAGCAGCAGCACCATTCAGGTTCACGATACCTTATATATAATAGGTGAGGAGGAGAAGATGAAACGCTTTGCCAGCGATTACGGCCTCAGGAAGATGAAGGATGTAAAGATTGATTTCTACGATCTGGGACTGACCGAAATCGTGGTGATGCCTACGTCTAATTTTGCCGGTCTGCGCATAGGCGAGGCTAATCTGCGCAAGCGTTTCGGCATCAACGTGCTGGGTGTAAAGCGGGGCGATGAATATATTACCGACAATCTGATAGCCGCCAAACTGCATGTGGGCGATATGCTCCTGGTGCAGGGCGAATGGACCAATCTGGCTCATCTGGCTACCGATACGAGCAACTGGGTGGTTATCGACCAGCCAGAGAAGACTGCCGACAAGGTGCTCTTGGATTACAAGGCGCCTGTGGCGGCTGCCATCATGCTGCTGATGATTGCGATGATGGTGTTCGATTTCATTCCTGTGGCTCCGGTCACGGCGGTTATCATCGCCGGACTGCTGACCGTCTTTGCCGGTTGTTTCCGGAATGTAGAGGCGGCTTACAAGACCATCAACTGGGAGAGTATCGTGCTGATAGCCGCCATGATGCCGATGTCTACGGCGCTTGAGAAGACGGGTGCTTCTGCCTTGGTATCTCAGGGGCTGGTTGAGAGTTTGGGTTCGATGGGACCTACGGCTCTCTTGGCAGGCATCTACTTCACCACTTCTCTGATGACGATGTTTATCAGCAATACTGCCACGGCTGTGCTGATGGCTCCTATTGCCCTGGTGGCGGCCCAGCAGGTAGGTGTGAGTCCTTATTCCTTCCTCTTTGCGGTTACGTTGGGTGCCAGCATGTGCTTTGCCTCTCCGTTCTCCACGCCTCCTAATGCGCTGGTGATGAAGGCGGGTGGCTATACGTTTATGGATTACGTGAAGGTAGGTTTGCCTCTGCAGATTATCATCGGCGTTGTGATGACCTTCGTTCTTCCGCTTCTTTTTCCTTACTAAGGATTTTTGATATCAATATAAAAGCCCCCGATGTTTTTCCCGCATTGGGGGCTCTTTTTTTATCGGGTTAAATCATGCCTTTTTATTTTCCCAATTAGGGAGATTTTTTTCTCCAACTGGGCAAGTAATTTTGCGCGCTTTCTGAATCACGATGCAAAGATACGAAATCCCGTTTTGTCAGTTGTGCGATAGCGTGCGATAGCGGAACATTTTTCTCCAATCTCTTTTCTTCGTGTTCACGGAAGTTGGGACAGATGTTTTCAGCGATGTTGGACAGTTGTTCCTTATGATAGCCCGAATCGGCAACAAGATAGGTCTTCATACGGCATGATTTCTCCTAATTAAGGTCGGAATGCTGAAAAATAGCCCCATTTATCTCCACTTCGAGTATCGGGAAGAGCATCGGAAATAAGGGTTCCTGCATGTCTTTTGATGCCTGAGAGAGCAAAGGTTGCACCTATTCGATGCCTTTTTCCGGCTTTTTCATCGTTGGAGCGGTTGAAATGGGGATATTGTACTTCAAATTCTTAGTCTATATTTCTATATAATTTATTGATTATGAGCCTTTTAGAGAGAAGTTGGGTTGGGCGGAGCGTTCCAGTTCCAGTTGTTCCAATTAATTTTTTGAGCGTTCCATTCCACCTTCTTGTATATATAACTATCTATATATTAAGTAGTTATAGAGTATCTATAAAGGGATATTGTCCTATGAAAATCTATTTGGAACAATTGGAACAACTGGAACAACTGGAACGCTTGCCCGAAAATCATTTCTGTTTTGATCCTGTTACCGGCATCCCCGAAGTCCCCATTTCCTCTAGAAAGCCTCGACTCCGTTTTATCTCTTTTCACCCTCGCAATCATCAAAAGTTCGTTTGTGGTTCTCTGTCATCTCTTAATAGTAGTATAGTAGTACCAACATTCCTCTTCTGGAGTTTTCAAGTAACCTATGCCTTGCAGAGTTAAAAGCATTTTAAGTATCTTAATAGGCAAAATCCTATTGTAAAGTGTGAGAAATTAATATTTATTCGTTTGTACCGCTAGGCGTTAGGGTCCGTTAGGCGTTCTTGCGTATCTCCCTAACGCCTAGCGGACTTGCAAACCAGTATTACGGACTTATACCACAGCACCTTCTGCCCTGTTTAGGGCGTGTGGCTCATATTTAATACGCTTCTCCCTGCTCTATTTCTTCCTGCGTGATGCGCTTGCGGTCGATGGCACGCCAGGCAAAGACGATGTAGACGAGCACGAATGGGATGAGGAGGGAAACTATCGCCATGGTGCGGAGCGTGAACTCGCTGCTACAGCTGTTGGCGAGGGTGAGCGAACTCTGAAGGTCGATGTTCGACGGATAGTAGGCGGTGTGGTTCCAGCCGGCTATCAGCAGCAGAACCAGCACGGTGAGCACGGTTCCGATGCCCGTAAACCAGATTCCCTTTCTATACTGCACGCTTCTCGATGACTTGTAAATGCCGAAGAGTACTAGCACTATTCCTATTAATAATATTACAAGCAGGATTGGCATCTCCAGAAGATTGTGAAGATACTTCATGCTCTCTATCGTAATGCCGGAAGAAGTGCTGAATCCATCCTTTACCAGCAATCTGATGAGGAATGGCAGGAAGAACAATAGGAAGAGCAGGGCATTCCATGGCAACTGGCGGGTGCAACGCTCCTGAATCTGCTGGTGCTCAATGTTGTTCTTGATGTAGAGCATGCCCAGAATGCGGGCTAGCATCAGTACGGCAAGTCCCAGCACCACGTTCCATGGGTCGAGCAGGGCATCAAGACCATGACTGGCGTTTGCCCAGCGGCTGATGACGGGTTGCAGACTGTTGGTAATATTCCCCTTGTCTATCAGGAAATTGCTGCCGTTGAAGAAGGTGGCTACGGCGCCGCCAAGAAGCAGCGGACCCACGATGCCGTTGATGATGAGGCAGATCTGAAAGGTCTTTGGTCCAAGAAAATTACCTATCTTGTTCTGGAATTCATAGCTCACGGCTTGAATCACAAACGAGAACAGGATGATCATCCACAGCCAGTAGGCTCCGCCGAAACTGGTGCTGTAGAACAATGGGAACGAGGCGAAGAAGGCTCCGCCGAAGGTGACGAGCGTGGTGAAGGTGAACTCCCACTTTCTGCCCGTGGAGTTGATGATGAGGCGACGCTCTTCTTCCGTTTTTCCCAAACAGAAAATCAAGGTGTTGGCTCCCTGTACAAACATGAGAAACACCAGCAGGGCTCCTAATAATGATACGAGGAACCACCAGTATGATTGCAAAAATTCGTATGTCATAATGCTAATGTCATAAAGTTAATTCATAATCTTAAGTTTTTATTCGTATTCCGGTCCTTTCTTAATCTGCTTCACCAGGATGCTGATTTCTACGGCGAGCATGGTGGTGAAGAGTGCCAGGAAGATGAAGAAGGTGGTGGCCACGCTGCCTGCCTCGATGTCGGAGATGGCGGCGCTTACTGGCAGCAGGTCTTGGATGGTCCAAGGCTGGCGACCGATTTCTGCTACTATCCAGCCCGATTCTGAGGCGATGTAAGCCAGCGGAATCATGATGATGGCGGAAATGAGGAACCATCGGTATTGGGCGATTTCCTTCTTATAGACCAAGAATAGGCTGAGGGCGAAGAAGAGGATGAGCAGGCAGCCTACTCCCACCATCAGGCGGAAGGCGTAGAAGCAGATAGGGATGCTCGGTACCAGTTCCTTGGCGTCCTTGATGTAACCATATCCGAAGTATTTCATGTTCTCCCTGAGGATAGGGAGCTGGTCTTGCGCCTTGGTTTCGCGATAGGTTTTCAGGGCAACAATCGCCTTCTTGCCCCGGGCTATCTTTTCCTGCACGGATGGTTCCCGGGTGCCATTCTCGTGGGTGTAACCCTTGAGAATATCGTTTACGCCTGGCACGTAGCCGTCGGCTGTGCGGGTGGCTAGAAACGAGAGCATGTTGGGGATGGCGATGCGCATGGCTGGCTCCTGCTCGTTTTCATAATCGGGCTGCTGGAATGGGTGAACGGCTGCTATCGCCGTAAGACCCTCGCCCTTGCCACCATTATATAATGCTTCCATAGCTGCCAGTTTCAGCGGCTGCACCTGTGCCACCTGATAGGCAGAGTTGTCGCCGGTCATCGCAGCCAGCAGGGTGGCGATGAGTCCTACTCCGGCACCCATCTTGATGCTCGCCTTGGCAAGTTGGGTTTCTCTCTTCTTCAGGAGATACCAGCAGCTTACGGCTACCACGAAGGTGGCTCCGATGATCCAGGATGAGGTGACAGTGTGGGTGAACTTGTTGATGGCGAATGGCGAGAGTGCCACATCCAGGAACGAGGTCATCTCGAAGCGCATGGTGTCGGGATTGAATTCCTGCCCCACCGGATATTGCATCCAGGCGTTGGCTACGAGAATCCACCAGGCAGAAATGGTGGCGCCAAGACCCGTGAGCCAGGTGGAGGCAAGGTGGAAGCCCCGGCTCACCTTATCCCAGCCGAAGAACATTACGGCTACGAAGGTGCTCTCCATGAAGAATGCCAGGATGCCTTCGATGGCTAGGGGAGCGCCGAATATGTCGCCCACGAACCAGGAGTAGTTGCTCCAGTTGGTTCCGAATTCAAACTCCAGGATGATTCCCGTGGCAACACCCATGGCGAAGTTCACGCCAAAGAGTTTTTGCCAGAAACGGGTTACGTGCTTCCAGAACGGCTTGTTGGTGCGGTAGTAACATGTTTCGGCGATGCCCATGATTACTGCCAGTCCCAGGGTGAGCGGCACGAACAGCCAATGGTAGATGGCCGTGAGTGCGAATTGCGCCCTCGACCAGTCGATGGTGGCTGATGTAATGTCTAACAATAGATTTGTCATCATAGTTGAATGGTTTTAAAATTGTTATTATATAATGTTTTTGTATTTCTTCTGATAATATAGGATTGAAATTCAGAGTCTTATCTGTTGAGAATTTCCTTGGATACGAAGCCAGCCTTGTCTCCGTTCTTGGCATTCGTATTGATAAAATTCGGAAAGAAAAAGAGCTTGAGTACCAGGAAGATGATGGCAAGCTTGATGAGGATGACAGCCCACAACGTCTTGCCCAGGGTCATCGTCCTGAAACCATCGTAATAGAGATGGAAAATCCGGGACAGCAGTCCTTGTTTCATCGGTTTTACATCCGTTTTCATCAGGTTTTTATCCTTTTTCTTCTGCATAAGCACTCCTTCTTAAAAAAAATCTGCTGCAAATCTACAATAAAATTATGTAACTACCAAATATTTTCTTGAAAAAGTTACAAAAAGGTTGTTTTTAGATATCCCATAAGGGAGTTCTTTTAAAGTTTTTCTTTTTAATTTCATCTGTTTATCCATCAAAAAGTAATCTATCTTCTCTAAAAACTCTCGTTTTATTCCTTTATGTTAAAATCTTCTCCCCAAAAATCGCCTATCTTTGCAGTCTCATTACAAGAAAAAAGTTCTAATAATCTTTGTGCTTTAAAGAGAAAACATCGTAGAATTCGTTGTGCTGGAAAATCTGATGTTTTTTTATGGAATAAGTCTTGCCGTTTCATCAGAATTTATTATCTTTGTCCCCTAAAACATAGAAAACATTTTAATCAGAAATAATCAGAAGAAATAATGAATATAGAATCTGTTAGAGAGTATTGCCTCTCGCTTCCCCTCGTAACCGAGGCTTTTCCTTTTGATGAGCAGACCTTGGTGTTTCGCATTTTGGGCAAGATATTTGCCTGTGTTGACCTGGAGCGCCCCGAGTGGGTTACGATGAAATGTAATGCCGATTACGCCCTCGAACTCCGGGAAGTGCATCCCGAGATAGAAGGCGCATGGCATTGGAATAAGAAATACTGGAATCAGGTAAACCTTTATGGCACGCTGGAAGATGATTTCATCCAGGCCCTGATTCGCCACAGTTATTCCGAAGTAGTGAAGAAGCTCAAGAAACAGGAAAAGCTTGAGCATCCTGAAATCATGGAGGTGGTGGAGTAGTTTCTACCACTCCACCTTATCGTTGAGAATCACGCCGTCGGTTGCATCTTCGGCTGTAAAGGTTTCTGCCTTATACTGCACGCAGAGCATCACGAGTGGTTCTGTACCGTTGTTGCGAACAGAGCGCTTGCCGGCTGGTGCTACTCTCACCACGCTTCCCTCCTGAATAGGGAATACCTTGCCATCTACCTGGAACTCGCCCTTGCCACTCAGGAAGAAATACAATTCCTCGTGGTTCTTGTGGGTGTGGAGGAAACCAGACTCTGTGCCAGGAGCAAAGCTCTGGAATGAGAACTCGCCACCAGTAGCGTTCACACTCTGACCTCCGAATACCTTTCCGGGAATCTTAATCTCAGGACCCATCTCTAAGGTGTAATCCTTGATTTCACTCATCTTACCAAAATCTACGGCTGTAAAGTTAGCAGCCTTTGCAATAGTCTTTGTTTCTTTCATCTTGTCTGTTATTTTTTAATGTTTATATTTCTCTTTTTCTTTCTTTATTTCACTTTATCTTTCACTTTGTGTTATTTCTTATTGTGAATTTGTGAATACTTCTGCTTTCAGCTTTTATTACTGTATTGCGCTGCAAAGATACTGCAAAAAAACGGTTCCTGCAAGAGGGCACTTGGGGGTAAGATGGTTACTGGGAGGTAACTATTGCGTGGGAATGGGAGAAAGAAAAATGAAGCGTTAACTTAGATTAACTTGGCATGTTTGGTATCTTTTCGGATATTAGTTACTTTTGTAGCCTATTGCAGAATATTGTTGAGTTTTGCAGAATATTATAGAATATAAAGAAGATAGATTATGGGAAGAATGATAAAAGAAATGGTAGTACAGGACTGTCCCATCCGTAACGTTCTGGCGCGCGTTTGCGACAAGTGGTCGCTACTGGTAATCTACACCCTGAAAAATCATCAGGATGGTCCCCTCCGGTTTAATGCCCTGCGTAAGCTGATTCCGGATATTTCGCAGAAAATGCTTACCAGCACGTTAAAGTCGTTGGAGACTGATGGATACGTTACCCGCAAGGCTTATGCCGAAGTGCCGCCAAGAGTGGAGTATTCTCTCACACCTCGTGCTGAAACCCTTATTCCTATTATGGATCATCTGATAGAATGGGCGCTGGATAACATGGCTGTGATTCTGAAGGATAGGGATAAGGCAGCAGGCTGATTTCCAAGATGAGTTTTCCTGAAGAATATTCCAAGATGAGATTTCCGGAAAATCATTCATTTTTTCTGTAGTTTGGGTAATGCGTGTTTCCAGGATTCTTCGTATCTTTGTACCCGGAAATCATAATTATAAATATAAGAAAATGTATATTGAGAAAATAAAGTCGCCAGCCGACTTGAAAAAGCTGGATTTGAAGGAGTTGCAGGTGGTGGCTGATGAAACCAGACAGGCTGTGCTGAACCGTGTGAGCAAGCATGGCGGTCATGTGGGGCCGAACCTGGGATTCGTGGAGGCTACCGTGGCACTTCACTACGTTTTTAATGCGCCAAAGGATAAGCTCGTGTTTGACGTAAGCCACCAATGCTATCCGCATAAGGTGCTCACCGGACGAGCTGCGGGATTCCTCGGCGATGTGGATGACATGAATGCCATTTCGGGCTATTCTTCTCCTGCCGAATGTCCGGAGTATGATAACTTTGAGGTGGGGCATACTTCTACTTCCGTGAGTCTTGCCACCGGTTTGCAGAAGGCGCGCGACGTCAAGGGAACCGATGAGAACATCATCGCCATTATCGGCGACGGCTCCCTTTCGGGCGGCGAGGCTTTCGAGGGACTGGATGAGGCTTCGGAACTCGGCACGGGCATCATCATCGTGGTGAACGACAACGAAATGTCTATCGCCGAAAATCATGGCGGAATCTACAAGAACCTGCGTGCCTTGCGCCAGAGCAACGGCACCTGCGAGCACAACTGGTTCAAGGCGTGGGGCTTTGAATACAAGTATCTGGAAGAGGGTAACGACATCGAAAAACTCATCCAGGTTTTCGAGAGCGTGAAGGATACGGATAAGCCTACCGTGGTTCACATTCATACAGAGAAAGGTCATGGATTTGCGCCAGCCGTAGCCAATAAGGAGGCTTGGCATTGGGGAATGCCTTTCAATCTGGAAGACGGTTCGCGACCAAGAAGGAATGCCGATGGAACCCTTCCAGAGATAGCTCCAACAGAGGATTACGGCACTTTATTCTCTGACTGGATGCTGGGCGAGATGAAGCAGGATAAGACCCTCATCGCCGTAACCGCCGGTACTCCTACCGCAGGTGGCTTTACTGCCGATAAGCGCCAACTGGCTGGCAAGCAGCACATCGATATGGGAATCGCCGAAGAGCAGGCGGTGGCCATGATTTCGGGAATGGCGAAGGGCGGACTGCATCCGGTATGGACGGTTTACAGCACCTTTATCCAGCGCACCTACGACCAGATAGCGCAAGACCTCTGCATCAATTCCAACCCAGCCGTAATCAACGTGGTAGGAGGCGGAGTGAACTCGATGAACGACATCACCCACATCTGTCTTTTCGATATTCCGATGCTCTGCAGCATTCCGGGGCTCATCTATCTGGCTCCAACCACCTGCGAGGAGTATTTCGCCATGCTCCGCTGGAGCATTCTGCAGGATAAGAAACCTATCGCCATCCGCGTGCCAAGCAATGGCGTGGTTCATACGTCAGAAGCCGTTGATGCTGAGTATGGCTACGAGGCAAAGTACAAGGTGATGCACCAGGGCGAGAAGGTGGCAATCATCGCTGCCGGTTCGTTCTATCAGAAGGGCGAGAATGTAGTCCGCCTGTTGGCTGATAAGGGTATCGATGCTACGCTTATCAATCCCCGTTATCTGAATGAGGTGGATGCCGAGACGCTGGATAGCCTGAAGGCAAACCATCAGTTGGTGGTAACCCTGGAGGATGGCTCGAAGGATGGCGGCTTCGGCGAGCGCATCGCCTCTTACTATGGCACTTCAGAAATGAAGGTGATGGTGGGCGGCATCAGAAAGGGTCTCTACGATAGATATGATGTGCAGCAGTTGCTTTCGGATAATCGCCTGCTCGATGAGCAGATTGTGGAAGACGTTTTGTTAGTTATTAATGATTAGTTATTAATGATTAATGATTAGTTAGTCGGCATAGTTAGTTTTTATTTAACGAGAAATCCAAGCCGGAGAATGATCTCTAGCTTGGATTTCTTCTGTTTTATCATCGAATGTTTGTCTTAATCTTAGTCATTATCCCAGTCTTTATCTCAATCATCATCATCGTCATCATCATCATCATCCCAATCTCTATCGTGCTTCCACTTCTTCTTGTCGTGCTTCCACTTCTTATCGTGTTTGTGATGCTTGTGATGTTTGTGATGCTTGCCCGGCTTTCCTGGTCCATAGGTTACATGGGTTCCGCCTGGCCATCCTGGTCTTCCGTAGCTGCACTCAGGGCGAGGGCGGCGCTTGTCGTGTCCCCAGTTATGCTTTGGATACTTGGTGTAAATATGGTGAACATACACATGATTCTGCCAGCCGATAGGTCGATAGAAATAGTAAGAGTCCTTGAATCTCTTCCATTGTCTGGCGGTCATCATGCGCTTGAGCTGCTTGTTGCGATAATGCCAGCCGTAGGCATCGATGTCGCGATAGCTTCGGATGCCGTTCAGATAGGTGAAGTTGATGTTCAGGAGATTGTTGCGCTGGGCTTTGCTCAATCCCAGTTCCACCACCATTTTGTCTGTGATAAAACGAGCTTCTGCCTGAATGTTCGTCAGTCTCTGAGCATTCATAGATGTTATCATCATCCATGCCGCTACGATTGTCATCATGATTCGTTTCATAACTATCTTCTTTTTAAAGGGTTATTACTGTATTTATTTTAATTGAAGAAGCTACTTGTAGCCGCTATCAACTTTTTGATGATGCAAAGAAAGTGCAAATGAGCACAATGAAAACATGCTTTCAAATTGTCGAGTGCAGCCTTTCTTCTAACGTAGTGCAAAGATAGATAGAATAGCAGAAAAAAGCAAAGGGAAAACCATAAACCATCGTATGATTTTCCCTAAAAGCATCGGGGAGTTTCCCTAACCGATTGATTTTCACGAACTAACAGATTACGTTATCTGTCGTGACGCTTCATTACCACTCAACCTTTTCATCCAGGATAACGCCATCAGCAGCAATCGTATCATCAGCAGTAAAGGTTGCGCCACGATACTGCACGCAGAGCATCAGCAGCGGCTCTGTGCCATTGTTGCGAACAGAGCGCTTGCCGGCAGGAGCCACTCTTACCACGCTTCCCTCCTGAATGGGGAATACCTCGCCATCAACTTGGAACTCGCCCTTGCCACTCAGGAAGAAATACAGTTCCTCGTGGTTCTTGTGAGTATGGAGGAAACCTGTCTCTGTGCCAGGAGCATAGCTCTGGAAAGAGAACTCGCTACCTGTAGCATTCACGCTCTTACCTCCGAATACCTTTCCTGCTTTCTTAATCCCTGGAGCAAACTCTAAGGTGTAGTCCTTGATATCACTCATTTTACCAAAATCAACGGCTGTAAAGTTGGCAGCCTTTGCAATAGTCTTTGTTTCTTTCATCTTGTTCAATTATTTAAATGTTCATACTTTTGGATTGCGGTGCAAAGGTACTACAAAAAAAACGTTCCCGCAAGAAGGCACTTTAGGGTGGGATAGTTACCCGGAGGTAACTATTGTGATGGAATGGGAGGAAGACAAATCAGGCGTTAACTCAGATTAACTTTGGATATTTGGTTACTTTCGGAATATTGGTTACTTTTGTAGCCTATTGCAGATAATGAGATTGTTATTGCTATAGAAATGGAAAAGAAAAAGTAGATTATTAATAAGGTAAGAATAGAGATTATGTCAAGAATGATAAAGGAAATGGTCTTCCAGGATTGTCCGATTCGCAATGTACTGGCTCGCATTAGCGACAAATGGTCATTGCTCGTTATTTACACGCTGAATGTCCACAAGGAGGAGCCGCTCCGCTTCAACGTCCTCCGCAAGCTCATTCCGGATATTTCGCAAAAGATGCTCACCAGCACCTTGAAGGCCCTGGAGACGGATGGCTATGTAAACAGAAAAGTGTATGCCGAGGTTCCCCCAAGAGTGGAGTATTCACTTACCTCTCGAGCAGAATCTCTGATTCCTATCATGAATGATCTGATAGGATGGGCGAGCGACAATATGGTTGCGATTTTGAAGGATAGAACTAAAGCTGTATAAGGATTTTGTAGATTCAAAATATTTTGTTTAGCATACAGAATATTTGTCTTTTAGAATACCCTGACTACTCCATTTCTGACTCAGTATAAACAAAAAAGTGGAGCTATCCGTGAGGACAGTTCCACTTTTTTTGTTTATATTGAACTTAACTCCCATAACTACTCAGCACCCTATTGAAAACTTTGAATAGTAAAGGCTCTAAATGAAAGCGGCTTCGATAGTCAATGAAGCCTATTTCATAGAGCAATGAAAGCGGCTTCGTAAGCAGTTGAAGCCTATTCCTCCTGAGTCTTATTTGTTCACCACGTTGATGGGGTGTCCTTCGATGAATGCCTTGACGTTGGCAGCCACTTGCTTGTTGAGACGGGTGCGGGCTTCGAGCGTTGCCCATGCGATGTGGGGAGTGATGAAGGCGTTGGGCTCACGGAACAGGGGATTGTCCTGACGGGGTGGCTCCTGACTCATCACGTCGGCACCATAGGCGGCAAGCCTTCCCTCGTGAAGCGCCTTTGCCACAGCCTCCTCGTCGACCAGCGGACCGCGGCCGGTATTGATGAGGATGGCAGATGGCTTCATCTTCTTGATGCTCTCATCGTTGATGAGATGATAAGTGTCGTCGTTGAGAGGGCAGTGGAGCGAGAGAATGTCGGAAGTAGCCAGCAGTCCGTCACGGCTTACCTTGGTAATCCATCCGGGTAGGTCGGTGGCGTTCTTGCTGGTGCAGGCGCATACGTCCATTCCCATGTCGCGTGCGATGGTGGCCACCTTTATACCAATGTTGCCCAATCCCATGATGCCCATCTTCTTGCCTGCCAGTTCCATGAGGGGAGTGTCCCAGTAGCAGAAGTCTTTGTTGTAGGTCCAACGGTCGTTGCGGTTTTCCTGCGTGTAATGTTCCACACGGTTGGTAATGGCGAGGATGAGGGCGAAGGTCATCTGCGCCACGCTGTCGGTGCTGTAGGCAGGAATGTTGGTTACGACAATGCCGCGTTCTTTGGCTGCCTGGATGTCGACCACGTTGAAGCCTGTGGCCTGTACGCCGATGTATTTGAGTCGGGGCAACTGTGCGATGGTCTCTGCATCCATCTGTACTTTGTTGATGAGGATGATGTCGGCGTCTTTGGCACGTTCCACCTTTTCGGCATCGGATGTGCGGGGGTAGACAGTCACATCACCCAGTTGCTTGAGTGCATCCCAGTTGAGGTCGCCTGGATTTGAGGCGTAGCCATCCATGATAACAATATTCATAAGCTTGACAAAAATGAAAGAAGTTAAAGAAGCATTGCAGAGCTTCTTTAACTTCTGTATGGTTAAAAAAACGTTTTACGAATCTACTATGTTTAGTAGCTACGAGCGATGATGACACGAGCCACGGCAGGCTTGCCGCTTACCATGTCGACACCAGGAGTCTGCTCGTAGGCGAAAGGCACGCAACGGATAGTGGCCTGAGTCTCCTCCTTGATCTTAGCCTCGGTCTCGGCAGTACCGTCCCAATGGCAGAGGAAGAAGCCGCCGTCCTTGACACGCTCCTTGAACTCCTCGTAGTTGTCGCACTCGTAGACATGAGCGTCGCGATAGCTGCGTGCTTTCTCGAAGATGTTGTGCTGAATGTCGTCGAGCATTTCCTTCACGCGCTCCACGATACCGTCGAAGCTGACAGACTCTTTCTCCAAGGTGTCACGACGCATGATCTCGATGGTGTTGTTCTCCAGGTCGCGACCACCCATGACGAGGCGTACAGGAACACCCTTGAGCTCGTAGTCGGCAAACTTGAAGCCAGGACGCTTGTTGTCGGAGTCGTCGTACTTCACGCTGATGCCCAACTCGCGCAGCTGGTCGATGACGGGCTGCAGCTTGGCTGTGATCTGCTGCAACTGCTCATCGCCCTTGTTGATAGGAATGATGACCACCTGGACAGGAGCCAGCTTTGGAGGCAGTACGAGACCGTTGTCGTCGCTGTGGACCATGATGAGCGCACCCATCAGACGGGTAGAGACGCCCCATGAAGTAGCCCATACGTACTCGGGCTTGTTCTCCTTATTAAGATAGGTGACGTCGAAACTCTTGGCGAAGTTCTGACCCAGGAAGTGGGAAGTACCGCTCTGAAGGGCCTTGCCGTCCTGCATCATCGCCTCGATGGTGTAAGTGTTGAGGGCACCGGCGAAGCGCTCGGTCTCGCTCTTCACACCCTGGAGAACAGGGACGCCCATGTAGTTCTCGGCGAAGTCGGCGTAGACCTTCAGCATCTCCTGAGCCTTGGCCTCGGCCTCTTCCTTCGTGGCGTGGGCAGTGTGGCCTTCCTGCCAGAGGAACTCTGAGGTGCGGAGGAAAGGACGGGTACGCATCTCCCAGCGCATCACGTTGCACCACTGGTTGCAAAGGATAGGGAGGTCGCGCCATGAATGGATCCAGTTCTTGTAGGTGTTCCAGATGATGGTCTCGGAAGTAGGACGGATGATCAGCTCTTCGTCGAGCTTGGCTGCTGGGTCGACGTCAACGCTCTTGCCGTCTTCCGAAGCCTTGAGACGATAGTGGGTTACCACGGCGCACTCCTTGGCGAAGCCTGCCACGTGCTCAGCCTCACGCGAGAAGAAACTCTTGGGGATGAGCATAGGGAAATATGCGTTCTGTACACCTGTCTTCTTAAACATCTTGTCGAGCTCTTGCTGCATCTTCTCCCAGATGGCGTAGCCGTATGGTTTGATGATCATACAACCGCGTACTGGAGACAATTCAGCGAGGTCGGCTTTCATTACCAAGTCGTTATACCACTGGCTGTAGTTCTCGGCACGCTTGGTCAAATTCTTTAGTTCTTTAGCCATATTTATTTTTAGTTTATGTATTTTATTTTCGAATGTTATTTTTTTTCAGGAGTTAAGGGAGTTAAGGAGTTATCGCTCCCTTCGGTCGCTGAGGAGTTAAGACAAATGCCTTGAGGCTTTAATTTCATTTCCACAAAAGCTGTTGTCTTAACTCCTTTAACTCCTTAGAAAATCTCCCGAGAAACAAGAGTTTTAGGGATTCCCTCCCACTATAGTAGGAGTTTTCCCTTGGCTTTTTTTGCAAATAGCCTTAAATTTGCATGCAAAATTACAAAAAAATATTAGAAAAGACTCCATGTTGGAGAAAAAAGAGTTATCTTTGCATTTAAATTAACGAAATATATAGGAGAAAAGAGTATGAAAAAGATGAAATTTCAGGTAGCAGCCCTTTCTATGCTGCTGGTTTTGGGTAGTTGTCAGACTAAGACGGGCACGGGTGCAGCTGTAGGTGCTGGCTCTGGTGCTGCTCTGGGAGCTATCGTTGGTGGACTGCTCAACAACAGTCATCGCGGAACGGGTGCCCTCGTGGGTGCTGCCATTGGTGCTGCTGTAGGTGGTGGAGCCGGAACTCTGATTGGCAAACACATGGACAAGGTGGCTGAGCAGGCCAAGCAGGTGGAGAACGCCAAGGTGGAGCAGGTGACCGACGCCAACGGACTGGCTGCCGTCAAGGTGACCTTTGATTCGGGAATCCTTTTCAAAATCAATAAGTTCGACCTCAACGCCAACGCCAAGAACGACCTGGCCAAGTTCTCTCAGGTATTGAAGAACAATACTGATTGCCAGGTTGACATCCAGGGTTATACTGACTCAACTGGTAACGACGGAATCAACCTGCCTCTGAGTGAGAACCGTGCCAAGGCTGTTTACAATTATCTCACCTCTTGTGGTGTGAAGGCAAGCCAGTTCAAGAACGTGGCTGGTTACGGCTCAAGCAACCCTGTAGGCGACAACAGCACCAAGGCTGGTCAGCAAGCCAACCGCCGTGTGGAGGTTTACCTCTATGCAAGCCAAGCTATGGTTGACAAGGCCAACAACGGTACTTTGAACTAATGAACTGAATCCAACGGGCCGTGGACGCATTCTTTGTGCTCCCCGGTCCACATGAGTAATCATTACGATGATTCTAAAGAAAATAAAGAAAATATTGAAATGGGTGGTGGTGCTGTTTTTCAGTACCACCATTCTTGCTGTTGTGGCCTATCGTTTCATCCCGGTCTACATCACGCCCCTGATGGTGATAAGGTGCTTTCAGCAAGTGGCTGAGGGCGAGAGCGTTACCCTGCATCATCATTGGGTTTCGATGGACAAAATTTCGCCCCACATGCCCGTGGCGGTCATGGCAAGCGAGGACTCCCGTTTTCTGAAACATCATGGTTTCGACTTCAACGCCATAGAGAATGCAGCCCGCAACAATGCCCGTGGCGGAAAGGTGCATGGAGCCAGTACCATCAGTCAGCAGACGGCAAAGAATGTCTTCCTCTGGCCCGGTCGCTCGTGGACCCGAAAGGGATTCGAGGCTTACTTCACCTTCCTCATAGAGATGATGTGGAGCAAGCAGCGCATCATGGAGGTTTACCTCAACAGCATCGAGATGGGCGACGGTATTTATGGTGTGGACGCTGTGGCTGAATACCATTTCGACAAGGAGGCGAAAGACCTCTTCCGTAGTGAGTGCGCCCTGATTGCCGCCACTCTCCCCAATCCCCGCAAGTTCAACTCGGAGCATCCCAGCCGCTACATGCGCAAGCGACAGAGGCAGATAGAGCACGAAATGCGCTTCATTCCCGCCTTTCCGAAGGAGGGAGAAGACCTCGACCCCAATACTGCTGTGGGAGGATATAAATAATGAGTAGTAAACATTAAAAGAATGGATTTATTGAACGACCTGAACGAATCGCAGCGCAAGGCTGTGGAATATATTGACGGACCTTCGCTCGTGATTGCCGGTGCAGGTTCGGGAAAGACCCGTGTGCTTACCTATAAGATCGCTTACCTCTTGCAACAGGGAGTGAAACCCTGGAGCATCATGGCGCTCACCTTTACCAACAAGGCTGCACGAGAGATGAAAGAACGCATCGGCAAACTCGTGGGACAGGAATTGGCGCAGCATCTCTATATGGGAACTTTCCACAGCATTTTCTCTCGCATTCTCAGAGCCGAGGCTCAGCACATAGGTTTCACCAACAACTTTACCATCTACGACGAGAGCGACTCGCGCTCGCTCATCAAGACCATCGTCAAGGAGATGGGACTCGACGAGAAGGTCTACAAGCCTGCCTCCGTCCACAGCCGCATCTCTATGGCTAAGAACAACCTGATGAGTGCGGAGAACTACGCCCGCGACAAGGAATCGTATCAAGCCGACCAGCGTGCCAAAATGCCACGTCTGGGAGAAATTTTCATTACGTATGTGCAGCGTTGCCAACAGGCCAACGCCATGGATTTCGACGATCTGCTGACTCTTACCTTCAAGCTCTTTCAGGAGCATGAGGACATCAGGAAGAAATATGCCGACAGGTTCGACTTCCTCTTGGTTGACGAGTATCAGGACACCAACCACGCCCAGATGCGCATCGTGATGCAGTTGTGCAAGGAGAAGGAGCGGGTTTGTGCCGTGGGCGACGACTCGCAGAGCATCTATAGTTTTCGTGGCGCCAATATCGACAATATTCTCAGTTTTCAGAGCCGGTTCAAGGATGCCAGACTCTTCAAACTGGAGCAGAACTATCGCAGCACGCAGAGCATTGTGGAGGCGGCAAATAGCCTGATCAAGCACAACAGCAATCAGATTCCGAAGAACGTTTACAGCAAGAACGACAAGGGAGAGCGCCTGATCTACAAACCAGCCTACAGCGACAAGGAAGAGGCCCTGATCGTGTGTCGCGAGATCAAGCGCATCAAGCGTCAGGACAACTGCCAGTACAGCGATTTTGCCATCCTTTACCGTACCAATGCCCAGAGCCGAAGCTTCGAGGAGGAGTTCAGAAAACAGGGCATTCCTTATCGCATCTATGGTGGACTTAGCTTCTTCCAGCGCAAGGAGATCAAGGATGTCATCGCTTACTTCCGTCTCGTGGCGAATCCCGACGACGAGGAGGCTTTCAAGCGTATTATCAACTATCCTGCTCGAGGAATCGGCAATACAACCCTGGCAAAGATTGCAACGTGTGCGCTCGACAATCATGTGAGCTTCTGGCAGGTTATTTCCTCGCCCGAGCATTATGGTTTGGGAGTCAACAAGGGAACGCTTGCAAAGTTGGAGAGTTTCCGGTTGATGATCAGCGGTTTTGTGGAGAAGTCGGCGAGCATGAACGCCTTCGACCTGGGCGACACCATCGTCAAGGAGAGTGGTATTAGTGCCGATATTTATAAATCGGGAAGCCGTGATCCTGAGGATTTGGCCCGTCAGGAGAACCTGGAAGAGCTGTTGGGAGGAATGCAGAGTTTTGTGGAGGAATGTCGCGAGGAGGGACGTGAGCAGGAGGCTTATCTTACGGATTATCTGCAGGGCGTTGCGTTGTTGACCGATCTCGACAGCAAGGGCGATGACGACAAGCCCCGTGTGTCGCTCATGACCGTTCATGCCTCCAAGGGACTTGAGTTCCCTACGGTCTTTGTGGTAGGTTTGGAGGAGAACGTCTTCCCAAGTGCCATTGTCTCCACGCTCCGTGAGTTGGAGGAGGAGCGCCGTCTGCTTTATGTTGCCATTACGCGAGCCGAGAAACATTGTGTTCTCACGAGTGCGAAAAACCGTTTCCGTTATGGTAAGATGGAGTTTGGCAATCCCAGCCGTTTCATCAAGGAGATAGATTCTTCGTTTATTCAGGAGGATTCTGAAATGCCTCACGACGACAATGGTTTCGGAAGTAATGGCTATGGAAGAGGCGGTTATGGAAATGGCGGTTATGGTGGAAAAATGCCCTGGGACAACCATTCCATCTCCTCTCAATTTAAGCCCGACAGAAAGGATTATTCTGACGGCGAGGATGATTTCAGAACAAACGGAAGGGGTGGCTATCGGACTTCAGGCCGTGATGATTTCAGAAGTTCCGGCCGTGATGATTTCAGAACTTCCGGTCGTGATGATTTCAGAAGTTCCAGTCGTGATGATTTCAGAACATCGGGTAGGACAGGTTCCGGTTTAGACAGTAGATTCAAGTCGGTAAGAGGATTGGAAGCTGCACGTCGTATAATGGGCTCTTCCTCTTCTTCGTTGGGCTCTTCCTCTTCTTCGAGTGGTTCAGCCTTTGGTTCTTCTACCTCTTCGGCAGGTTCAGGCAGACTGGTAGAAGGAGCCAAGATAGAGCATCAGCGTTTTGGCGTAGGAACGGTCCTTAAGCTGGAGGGCTCGGGCGAGAATGCCAAGGCCACTGTCCAGTTTGTCAATTCCGGGACGAAGCAGCTTCTTCTCAAGTTTGCCAAGTTTACCATTATAGGGTAGGGGGTGCTCGGTAAAGAGCGCTCCACCTTCTGAAAGTTTGACGTTGAAGGGTTGTTAAATTTGGATCGTTTAAACAAGGGGAATGGTTAAAAGAAATTAAATAAACGGATGGATACTTGCAAATTACATATTATATTTTTATATTTGCAATGTGTTTTTCATAGTATTAGATTTAAGGTTAACAACATGGGGTCACGGCGGTGGCCCATTTTTTTTGCCATTATTTTTACTTTTAAGATTTATTCCGACTTAATTTTATTTTTACTTTTCAAACTTAGTCTTGTTTACTTTTTTCTCTTGAACTTGCGGTAGAGTTTCCATGCAAGGATAGCCCCATCGAGTGCGCCAGCACCCATGGACATCAGACTGCTTATTCGTTTGCTTGTGCTTGCCGACTTCGACAAGGCATCAGGCTTTTTGAAAAGCGAGTTCCATAGAGTTTTTATTTTTTCATCATCGGCATCAATATCCTTTCGCACCAATTCCTTGCGCAACATGATTTCTGCCAACGAACTTAATTCCTGTTCTTGATTATTTTTTGTCATTTTTGTTATGATTTTACTGAACTTGGTTCAATTAAACATTAGTAAGTTCTGAAGCCAACTCCATTAAACATTAGTAAGTTCAGAACCCAGCTCAATTAAACATTAAACACTAAGAATTAACCATTAAACTAAGCGCTATTTCAGGAGTAGGCTGGCAAGAAATCTGACCAAAGGTTTCTCGATCCATTGGTGCCTGTTGACAACGAATAAGAGCAAGAGGAGAATGTAAAAAGCTGCCACGATGCAAAATCCCCATACCATTCCCAACCAGTTGCCCAGTGCGAAAGCCGCAGCAAACGACAGGTAGATGAGGACGATGGTAATGAGCCCGAGCAACACCAGAGTGATGGTGAAGGCTGTGAGCAAGCGAACAACTTTGTCAACTACATCGAGCTTCAAATATTCCTTCTGAAGCCCGATGTAGTGCTTGATAGTTTCTACAAGTTGTCCTATTGTCTCAACGTTTTTATCGTTAGAGAACATCATATTATAAAACTAACTTTCGAATTAATTCAACTTTCGCATTTGCGAAACTTCAATTTATTGTTCAACCAATCCTGGTTGTGTTGAAAATGTGCTAAAAGATGAAAGGGCAGGGAAATTAAACCTCAGTAGCAGCATCCTTGATGTCATCTACCAGGTCGTCCACATCTTTCTTGCTCAACTTGATGTCGTGCTTCTTGCAGAAATCATCAATTGCGCCAGAAATCTTGTTGCGAGTATCTTCACCTTTCTCAGGAGCAAAAATCAAACCGAGAGCGCCGCCGGCAAGTGCACCGCCGAGGAATGCGCCAATGTAACCTAATGCTTTCATAATTCTAATGTATTAAATGTTAAACATGTTATTAATTACACTTTGTCAAGTGGAGGAGTTGTTGTTCTTTTATTTCTCCGCTTGCTGAAGTTGATGTTGCAAATATACAAAACTTTAGGGACAAAACAAGTATTTTTGGCTTAAATTTTCCATAAAAATGTTGTTTTATATGGATTTAACAAACTTTATGCGCCCTTTTTTCCCTATTTGCGATATATTTTGTATTTTCGCCGGACATAAAAAAATGATTTTAAAAGTTAAACAATAAATAAACAAAAGCACATGAAGAAAATTTCAATAATGAGTGTTGGCTTATGCGCAGCCTTGGCGCTCGCAAGTTGTGGAACATCTAAGGAGAGCGCTTATCGCAAGGCTTTCGAGAAGGCGCAGGCTCAGGAGGCTCAGCAGGCACAGCAGGCACCTGTCACTCCCGAACCTGTCGTAACTCCTTTGGAGACAGCTCCAGCCACTCAGACAACAGTCACCGACGTAGATAATGCCGTGGTTCGCCAGGAGAGCGTTTCTATGGTTGCAGGTTCTGGTTTGCAGGACTTCAGCGTAGTAGTAGGCTCTTTCGGTGTGAAGGCCAATGCCGAGGGCTTGTACAACACCCTCAAGAGCGCAGGCTACGATGCTCAGATCGTTCAGGGCGAGCGCAATATGTACCGTGTTGTTGCCACCACATTCGCCGACAAGGCCAACGCTGTGAAGAGCCGCAACGAGCTTCGTGCTGGCAAGTATCCAGATGCTTGGTTGCTTTTCAAGAAATAAATGCGAATCCTTTCCATCGATTACGGGAAAAAACGCACAGGGCTCGCGGTAACCGACCCTCTTCAGATTATCGCTGGAGGGTTGGGTACCGTCGAGACTTCTGTGCTCTATGAGTATATAGAGGCGTACATCCAGCGTGAGCAGGTGGAGCGCATCGTGATAGGAAAGCCCATGCAGCCCAATGGTCAGCCCAGCGAGAACATGGTAAGGGTGGAGAATTTCTACAACCGTTGGCGCAAGGCTCATCCCGAGATTCCCATAGAGTATTACGACGAGCGCTTTACGTCGGTCTTGGCCCATCGTGCCATGATAGATGGCGGAGTGAAGAAGAAGACAAGGCGCGAGAACAAAGGTTTGGTGGACGAGATCAGCGCCACCATTATTTTACAAGATTATTTGCAGTCAAGAAAATGATTTTACCAATTTATATTTATGGTCAGCCTGTTTTACGAAAGGTTGCCGAAGATGTCACCCCAGAATATCCCGAGCTTAAGACTCTTATTGCCAATATGTTCGAGACTCTCGATGCCAGCAATGGTGTAGGTCTTGCAGCACCTCAGATAGGTTTGGCCATCCGTGTGGTGGTAATCGACCTCGACGTGCTGAGCGAGGAATTCCCCGAGTACAAGGGTTTCCGCAAGGCATTCATCAATGCACATATCTTAGAGTATGACGACGAGAGCGAGAAGGCTTCCTCAGAGGAGGGTTGTCTTTCCATCCCTGGTATTTCTGAGAAGGTGACTCGTCCTACCCGCATCCATGTGAAGTATCTCGACGAGGAAATGCAGGAGCACGACGAGTGGGTGGAAGGTTACCTGGCACGTGTGATGCAGCACGAGTTCGACCACTTGGAGGGCACCATGTTTATCGACCGCCTGTCGCCTCTTCGCAAGAACATGATTGCAGGCAAGCTGAAGAACATCCTCAAGGGAAAGTTCCGCTGCTCTTATCGTACAAAGATCAGACATTAATGCAGCTTAACTTATTCAAGTTTCGCAAGCTCACTCTACACGCCCTGAAAGTTCAATTAACTTACTTGCGAAACTTGAATAACTTACATTCATCGTACATATTTTTCATCGTACAAAACATACAAGATAGGCAGACGTTCTTATGATAAGGAGATTGTTGACTGGTTTAGTTTTTATGCTTTTTGTTGGCACGGCATCAGCACAATACCGTGTCGACCGACTCATTACGGCCGGACGAAGTGCGCTTTATTATGAAGACTATGTACTCTCCATCAAGTACTTCAACCTTGCCATTGGCGCCAAACCTTATCTCTACGAGCCTTGGTATTACAGAAGTGTGGCGAAGTTCAACCTCGACGATTTCGTGGGGGCGGAGGGCGACGCCAATGAGGCTTTGAAACTCAATCCCTACATTAATGATATTTACGACCTGCGTGCGATTACCCGCATCCGACAGGGACGTTACGACGAGGCCATTTCCGACTATGATGCAGCTATCCGTTTAGAGCCCCGCAACCGCAACTATTGGTTCAACCGAGCCCTTTGCAAGATGGAGGACGGCAAGTATGACGACGCCCTCGCTCAGCTCGATTCCATCATCACCCGATGGGACAAGTTCTCGAAGGCCTATTCGCTCAAAGCCGAGGTCTATCTGCAGAAAAAGGACACGCTCAACGCCGAGAAATGGCTCGACAAGAGTCTGGTGCTCGACCCTTACGATGGCGACGCCTGGACCACGCGTGCCTATGTGGCATTGGCGCGCAAGGAATGGAAGACTGCCGACGAGGCGCTTACCAAGTCTTTGCACTTCAAGCCCAACAACGTGAACAGTTACATCAACCGCGCCCTGGCACGCATCAACATCAACAACCTCCGAGGAGCGATGAGCGATTATGACAACGCCCTCGACATAGACCCCAGCAACTTCCTGGCTCACTACAACCGTGGACTGATGCGCGTGCAGTTGGGTGACAACAACCGAGCCATCGAAGATTTCGACTTCGTCATCAAAATGGAGCCCAAGAACTTCATGGCCATCTTCAACCGAGCCTTGCTACACGATAAGGTGGGCGACCTGAAGGCGGCTATCCGCGACTACACGACGGTCATCAACCAGTTCCCCAACTTCTGGACGGGTCTGTCGTATCGTGCAGGCTGTTACCGTCGGTTGGGAATGACAGCCAAGGCCGAGCTCGACGAGTTCCGCATCTTCAAGGCTCAGATGAACAAGCACTTAGGCATTCAGCCCCGATGGAGCGCGAAGACCAAGAGGGCCATGCGCAAGCGTTCGGAGATAGACCCCAACAAGTACGCCTCGCTCGTGGTCGAAGATGCGCCCAAGTACGAGCATGAGTACAAGAGCGAGTATCGTGGCAAAGTGCAGAACCGTGTGGTCGAAGCCGGCTATCTGCCTATGTATCAGCTGTCTTACTTCCCCAACAACAAGAGTCTGAGCTCCATTCAGGCTTACGACAAGGAGGTGGACGCCTTCAACATGACCCTCGACAAGAAAGCCAAGCACAAGCTCTACATCGTGTGCAGCAAGGACCAGCTCAACGAGGCCGAGTCGATGGAGCTCTTCTCCATGATCGATCGCCTGTCGGCCGAGCTCAGCGTGGCAAAGAGCGACGCCGAGAAAACCCACCTGCTGTTGCTCCGTGCCGTGGCCCATTCCGTGTTGCGCGATTTCGAGGCGGCCATAGCCGACTTTACCGAGTACGTGGGTCGTGGAGGCAAGAGTTCCATAGCCTACTGGCAACGTGCCGTCTGTCAGACCGAGCTCGACGAGTTCAACCTCTCCGAGGGCAAGGGCATTACCAATCTCCATTCTGCCGAGGCCGACTTCAGCGACGCCATCCGTCAGAACGGCAACAACGCCTATGTGTATTACAACCGTGGCAACCTGCATGCAGGGCGCAACGAGCTGTCCAAGGCCATCGACGACTATTCCATTGCCATCCGCATTGACTCCAACCTTGCCGAGGCTTACTACAACCGAGGCATTGCCCGTTCGAAATCTGGCAACAAGCAAGCCGCCATCCAGGATCTTTCCAAGGCTGGCGAGCTGGGACTCTACGATGCTTACGCCGTCATCAAGCGACTCAACAAGCAGAAGTAGGGGAGTTAGAGAAAACTTAAAAATAAGAATCACATTTATAAATATATATGGTTATTTATCACTTAAAGAAAGCAAAAGCATGGTGCACGCTGGCCATCCTTTCAGCCAGCCTTCTGGCTCCCATGCAGACGAAGGCCCAGCGAGTGGCTGTCAAGACCAATGCCCTCTACTGGGTGGCCTCTACTCCCAACCTCGGAGCTGAGTTCAGGGTCAATCGCCACGTCACCTTCAATTTCGAGGCAGCTTACAACCGCATCAAGGTCTTTAACATCGACACCCGTGGCGCCATGATCACGCCAGAGGTGCGTTACTGGTTCAGCGCCCGTCCGCAGACAGGTCATTTTGTCGGAATTGCCGGCATAGGATGCCACTACAACTATGTGCGTGGGGGCAATCGCCATAAGGGCGACCTCTATGGTGGAGGCGTTACCTACGGCTACAGTTTCGTGCTGTCGCGACGATGGAGTCTTGAGACGACCCTTGGAGTGGGAATGGCTCACGTGCAGGAGATGAGTTGGGACAAGGACGAGTATGAGCCCGGCGAGGCCAATGTGAAAGGGTGGCGACCTATCCCCATCAAGGCTGGTGTAACCTTCGTGTATCTGATTAAGTAAAAAGCACAATTCCCTGAAAGCCACACACATACGAAGGCTTTCACGTGTATAGTTCTCTTTTTTATCAGCATAAGATTTCACAAAATTTATCAGCATAAGATTTCACAAAAACGTATTTGCAAAACGTATGCATGAACATACTTATATATACATACACAAAATAAGATAAGAATGCAATTTATGACTACTCATAACTTATTATTCATGAAGCCTCTTCGCTCCATTACTTTTCTTGTCGCCATCTTCTTGCTCACCGTGTCGGACGTCTCCGCACAGGAGGTGATGCGAGTGCTGGGTACGGTAGTTGTCAAGTCGGACGGCTCACCCTGTATCGGTGTCAACGTTTCCGATGCCTCCACACGCCGTGTGCTTGCCATGACCGATGTCGACGGAACCTTTGCCGTCAACGTGCGTTCCAATGCCCGTCTGCGTTTCTCCATGGTGGGTATGAAGACCAAGGAAGTGGACGTGAAGGGCAAGTCGCGACTGCGCGTGGTGCTCGAAGAGGAGAGTGTCTCGCTCAAGGAGGTGACCATCTCGCAGAAGCGCATTACCGACAAGATCCTGCCCGAGCCAACCGACATCGAGGTCAGAGGCAACTATTTCCATGTGAAGACCCGTGTGCGTGTGCCCCGCGAGATGTTCTCGCACAACACCCGACTCGTGGTTCAGCCCGTGCTCAACAATGCCACCCGCAAGCAGGTGACCCTCATGAAACCGATGGTGTACGACGCGCGCGAGTACAACGAGACGCAGGATCGACTCTACAACTTCGACCTCAACGACTCGCTTGCCGGCGACCCTCTGGCACGCTACATCACCGTGAAGAGCGAGCAGACACGTGAGAAAGGCCGCCCCAACGACATCATAGGCTACAACGACTCCATCTACGTGGAGCACGTGAAGGACGACTTCTCCTGCGACGTCTATATGGCCATCGAGAACTACAACCGCATCCTCTACCGCGACACCACCATCATCGCCCGTGGAACCGTCAACCCCCTGCGCTTCCTCGACTACAGCTTTGCCGCCCACGAACTTACCGACTCTGCCTATTTCCCCAAGAAGGAGGTGCAGCTTCGCGACAGTCAGGGCAAGGTGAACCTCCGTTTCCCCGTGGGCAAGGCCGTCTTCGACAGCAACGACCCGCAGAACGCCTCCGAGATCGACAAGCTCCGTCAGCAGATAGAGACCATTTCCCAGTCGAAGGGCGCCTCGCTCAGCTCGCTCGAGCTCCGAGGTCAGTCGTCGCCTGAGGGACGCTACTCCCGCAACATGAGTCTGGCCAAGATGCGTATGGACTACGCCCTCGGCTTCCTGAAGCGCACCCTTCCTGCCGACATGACCCAGGGAATGACCTTCACGTCCGACGCCACGGTGGCTCCCTGGTCGCGTGTGGCCGAGATACTCCGCAAGGACACCCTTGCCAGCGAGGCCGACAGGGTAGAGGCCATCCTGGCTGCTCATCCTGGCAATATCGAGGCTCAGGGCAGAGCCATCCAGCGCCTGCCTTTCTATCACAAGATCATCGCCACCCGCTGTCTGCCCCAGTTGCGCCGTGTGGACTACACCCTGCACTACAACGTTTACCGCACCCTCACCATCGACGAGATTGCCCAGCTCTACGCCCAGGACTACAGCCAGCTGTCGAAGTATGAGTTCTTCAAGCTCTACCGTGCCGAGGCCGACACAGCGAAGCGCGTCGCCATGATGCGCCAGGCACTCGAGGTGTACCCCTCGTTCATGGCAGCAGCCAACGACCTCTCTGTGCAGCTCATCAACCATCGCCAGTACGACGCCTCCCTGTTGCGCCCCTTCGCCGGAGCGGGTGCCCCTCAGGAAGTCAACGTCAACCAGCTCATCACCCTGCTCAACGAGGGCCTTTATGCCTCTGCCGACTCCGTGGCCCATTTCGTCAACGACAACGAGTCGACCCACACCATACTGGCCGTCAACGCCGTTCTCAACAGCCGTTACGATGCCAAAAACTACGCCACCATAGCCAAGACCGGCAAGCGCAACGAGGTGGTGATGCTCCTTGCCATGAAGCTCGACGACGCAGCTCTGCGCATGAGCCGTCAGTTGCCCGACAACGAGGCTGTGAGCCACTATCTCCGTGCCATCTGTCTGAACCGTACCAACGACCCCACCGAGGCCTACGAGGAGTTGAAACGAGCCTTCGCCATGGACCCCTCGCTCAAGGAAATCGCCAAGACCGACGGCGACGTGACCGACCTCCTGTCTACGGATAAACAACAATAAACACACACAGATCATCATGAAAAGAAAAGATTTCATCCTCATAAGCGCCCTCATCATGGCGGGCGCACCCCTCACCGGTAAGGCGCAGCTCTCGAAGAGCGCTCTCGACTATATGTTGCAGCGCCCACAGGTCACCAAGTCGTACAAGGACAAGAAGTTCATGGACCATCTGTTCATGGATTTCGGTTTCGGAGGCAATCTCATGGGCCGCCACAACGTCAAACTGGGTCCCATCGCCGAGATGGGCTTGGGCGACTGGATCTCGCCCGAACACGGAGTAAGGCTCAACTTCTATGGCGGAGCCTACAAGATCAGCGGCAAGGAGACGAAATACGCCTCCGTGGGCCTCGACTATCTGCTCAACATCACCGCCATCGCCCAGCCCGGCACTCACTACAGCCAGCATCCCTTCGAGGTGTACGGCATTGCCGGCATCGACCTGTCGTATTCGCGTGAGAACAAGCACAACGACCACGGCTTCGGCGCTCACATGGGTCTGCGCGGACAGTATGCTTTCTCGCCCATCACTTACGTCTATGCAGAGACATGTGTGGGCGTGACGCAGGACAACGTGTCGCAGGTGCAGACCTGGCGCAATCTTCGCCCTATGGCAAGCCTCACCATGGGTCTGGGCGTCCGTATGCCCGACGCGCGCAGGGGCAACATGCGTTCCTATTTCTCCACGCCCCACAGCTTTGCCGACGGACTCTTTGCCGGCGTGCAGGCAGGACCCCTGTTCATGGGCAGCGCCCACGTCAGCGACTGGCACGACAACACGGGCATGAGCGTGGCTGTGTCGCTCGGCAAGTGGATCGACCCCTGCAACGCACTTCGTCTGAACCTCAACACCACCACCTTCATGCAGAACGACGCGACTCGTATGCGTGCCATAGGTGCCCGTCTCGACTATATGCTCAACCTGCACAATGCCTTCGGCGGACTCAAGCCCGAGCGACGCTTCTGGGTCAACGCCCAGGCGGGAATCGGCTTCAACTACTCGCGCGACTGGTACACCGAGTCGCGCTACAGTCTGAACGTAGGAGCCGGTCTGCAGGCCAATGTCCGCCTCTCGCGCGACATCGACTTCGTGCTCGAGCCCCGTTTCGACCTCTACAACAGCCGTTGGGCGCCCAATGCCTATACGGTCGACAAGCTCGACGTGACCAGCTCGCTCATGGCAGGATTCGTCTACACCTATCACGAGGAAATGTCGCGTAAGGCCCATCAGGCAGAGGACAACATGAAGATGCGACGCAACAGCTTCGCCCTCACGGGAGGTATGGCGGTGCGCCTCTTCCAGTACGATGAGTGGAAGCGCTACATGCCTGTGGCACGCATCAGCTACACCCACTGGTCGGCTCCGATGGCAGGCTTCCGCTACAGTTTCCAGGGCATGTTCGGACGCCCCATCAACGAGCGCTACTACGGTGCGGCAACGGGCGGTTTCGACTGGATGACCGACCTCACGGCAGTCAGCTATGGTTGCGACAACTCGCGTGTGCTCTCCCTGCGCTCCGTGCTGGGCTTCAATCTTGGTGCCGACCACTCCGAGTACACCCGTCTCAACTCCGACCTTCATGCCGGCGGACAGCTTGCCCTGCGCCTCTCGTCGCACGTCAACCTGCTGGGCGAGGCACAGTTGGGCTATGAGTTCACCTCGCGCTACAAGGGCTTCCGTTCGCATCGTCTGCAGCCCCAGGTGCAGTTGGGTGTGGAGTACAACGTGCAGCGCAGCTCCCGCAACAAGGACCTCGACGAGGCTCCATCCCGCAGAAATTACGTCTTCCTGAGTGCCGGAACGGGTGTCTATACAGGCAACATGGGCGACGGAGGAAGCATCGGTCGACGTCTCACTCTTCCCACCGACATCGGTTACGGCCATTGGTTCAGCTCTCTGAGCGGCATCCAGGTGGCTTTGGGCAACACCCTCGTGCCTTCGCCCAACCTGGGCAGCAAGACGCTCACAGCCCTTCGTGCCGACTACATGATGAACCTGAAGAGTGCCGTTACGGGTGAGCCTTCCGACGACGAACTGGTGCAGATCACGGGTCTGCTGGGTGCCCAGGTGGCAGTAAGCACCAAGGAGCACCGCACGCCCAACTATGCTCCGGGTCTTCATGCTGCCATGCAGGCTGGCCTGCGCGTGTCGCCTCGTGTGGAACTGTATCTTGAACCTTCCGCCACGCTTTCTACCAAGAACCTGGAGGCTCCCCACTGGTGCAATCCTGCCGAGGTGGAACTGCGTCTCAGCGTGGGTTCGAAATATCATTTCTAATGACTTCAAGTTTAGCGTGTTCAGAGTTATAAACTCAAGTTTTATCCCACACGCCCTGAAAGGGCAGAAGCTCTTAGCCCAGGGCATCGCCCTGGGTTATTTTGTTCGCAAACCTGTCGCCCTGTAAGGGCAAAAGCTTTAAAACTCGTGGCAATTTATAAAGCTTTTGCCCTTACAGGGCGCCTTGCAGATTGGCATTATACCCAGGGCGCTGCCCTGGGCTAGGAGCTTCTGCCCTTTCAGGGCGTGCTGCTTCTGGAACTTTTGGGCCTTCAGTCTGTACTTAAACCACTTGAGTTATAAAATTATAGAAGTTTTGCCATGCATAAACTTAGTTTCGCGTGTATGAAAACTAAGTTTTCTCCTGTCGGGGGGACGGAATTTTGGACTGTCAGTGTCAGTGTCAGCGCTTCTGTCCATTTTCGCCTGTTGACGCAGGCAAAAATTTGGTGGTATCGAAAATATTTTGTAATTTTGTGAGCAAAATAAAAAACGACACATGGGGGTGAGAATATATAAGATTTCTGAGTATGAGCATGCGGCCGAGATCAGGCAGTTTGATGCACTTTGCCGAATCCTGGGCGAGTTGGAGGCGCAGACGGGTGGGGAGTATGTGCTCGTGGGCAACTGCAACATCGAGGGCGTGGAGCTCGATGCGCTGCTCTTCACACCGCAGGCGGCATTGGTGATAGAGTTCAAGAACTGGGGCGGCAACATCGTGGCAGGCGAGAACGGACCCTGGACCAGCGACGGAAGGACGATAGCAGGTGGAGCCTACGGCAAAAGTCCCTTCGCACAGGCACGGCTCAACCGAGGCCGAACCGCCGCAGGACTGCGCAAATATCTCGGATGTGAGCGCCTCGAAGTGGGAGTGGTGGTCGTGTTCGGCCGGGATGCAGAAATCGACGCCTCGGGCCTCTCGGAGAGTGTAGGGAAGTGGCTCTCCGTGTGCGACAACCGCCACTTGCGAGCTGTCCTCAGCCGCAGAAGTCAGGGCACAACCCTCGGCAGAAGTCAGGGCACACAGATTTTTACGGCCGAGCAGATGCGCGACATCCCCCGACGACTCAGGATAGAGGCCTACGATGTGCAGACGGCAGGCGAGGGGCTGGCAGGGCTGCACGTGGAGAGTGTGGCGACCGACCTCTTCGAACAGGTCGACCAGATACCCGCCGACATTGACATCCGTCTGCGCTACCGTCTGCTCAGCGAGGTTTTCCATCAGGCCGTGGAGGGAAAGTTGCAGCAGTCGAAGACCAAGTTTGCCGGCTTCTTCGCCAAGGTGGACTATCTGCTCACCGAGAACCGCGACAAGATGCGCGACGCCTCTCTCTCGGCTTCGGTCAACGCCTTCCGCATCCGCTTGCGCCGTCTTCAGAATGCGCCCCGACGGGCTCAGGATGAAACAGAAGCCGTACTGACCGATGAAGAGCTGCGCCAGTCTGTCGCCCACGACACAGCCGCCCTGTGCAAGTTTATCGCTCTCGTTTACGACATTCCCGTCCCCGCCAGTCTCGACCATCGTTTCCCCTATGTCGTGGCTTCCTATTACCGTCCGCTCTATCGCAAGGGCAGCGAGATGCGGGTCATCATCGACACCTGGGACGACACCCTCATCACAGCCACCGACAGCGAGACGGGCGAGTCGTGCCGCATCTACTATCGCAAGGCCGACAACCCGTATGCGCTGGGCGACCGAGCCTATCTGGCCGACATCCTGCTCAAGGGCGAACAGCTCAACCTCATCCTGCCCCGCGAGGAGGCTGGCATCATCTATCCCGCCATCATCATCTACAACCCCGACTATCTGATAGACGTCACCTCGCTGGCAGGATGCTTCTCCGAGCAGGAGACCGCCACCCCCTACGCCTACATGCTCAGGAAGCTGGCGCCCGCCTTCAGCAACGAGGCCATCATGCTGGGTAACTTTGCCGGACAGCTGCTCGACGAGGAGGTTTACCACGTAGATCGCCCCTACGAGAAGAGCATGGCCGACTTCTGCGCCCGCAATGCCGTGAGCCTCGCCGTGACGCCCCTCTCAGACCATTTCCGTGCCGATGCCGAACTGCAGCGCCAGCACATTCGCCGTGCCGTGCAGGGAGCTCTGGCCGAGGCCTCGTCGGTAGCCTTCAGGCGCGACGGCAAGAACACCATCCTGGAGCCTTCCTTCTTCTCGCCCACACTCGGACTGCAGGCCCGTATGGACTTCATTCAGAAAGACCTCACGCTCATGGTGGAGCAGAAATCGGGCAAGGCGTCCTATAAGTCGAGCCCCGAGACACCCCGCATTCGCCCCGACCACTATGTGCAGGCGCTGCTCTATCGTGCCATCTTCAGATACAACTACGGCGTGGCCTACAAGGACTTCCATTCCTACATGCTCTACTCGAAGTACGCCAACAGCCTGCTCGACATCGCCTCGGCGCCCGACCTGCTCTTCAAGGCGCTCAGGTTGCGCAACCAGGTGGCATGGCTCGAACTGCTCCTCACGCGTGGCGGATTCCGCATTCTCGAGTCGCTCACCCCCGAGCTCGTATGTCCGGGCGAGAGCGGAACGTTGTGGGAACGCTACAAGCGGCCACAGCTGCAGGCGCTGCTCGACCGGGTGCGCACGGCCACACCCTTGGAGAAAGACTATTACTACCGCTTCCTCACCTTTGTGGAGAACGAGCAGATGCTCTCCAAGGTGGGCAACCGAACCAAGGAGGAGTCGGGATTCGCCTCGGTATGGAACTCCACACTCGACGAGCGACGCAACGCCGGCAACATCTATTGCGACCTGCGCATGATGCCCATCCGACAGGTCAAGGGAATGCCCATCGAGCGGGTGGAGTTCGCCTTCGCCGACGGACAGGACAAGGACGTGTCCAACTTCCGCAAGGGCGATGTCGTCTTCTTCTATGCCTACAATCCCACCCTTGAGGGCGAGCCTAACGCCACGCGCCACTATGTGTTCCGTGGGTCGATCGTCGACATTCACGAGACGAGGGTAGAGGTGTCGCTCCGCAATCCGCAGACCCAGCGCGAGGTGTTCGATGGCGAGGTGTGGGCGATAGAGCATGACTTTATGGAATCGTCGTACCGTGCTCTTTATCAGGGCCTTCAATTCTTCCTCGAAGCCCGTCAGGAACGCAAGGACTTGCTCCTGTTGCAGCGCAAGCCGAGGGTCGACACCACGCTCACACTCCAGGGCGACTACGCCAGCCAGGGCAACACGGAGTTCAACGACCTGGTGCTGCGTGTGAAGCAGGCCCGGGACCTCTTCCTCATCATCGGACCTCCCGGCACGGGCAAGACCTCCTTCGGCATGGTCAACGTGCTGAAGGAACAGCTCATGGAGGAAGGCACGTCGGTACTGCTGCTCTCGTTCACCAACAGGGCTGTGGACGAGATGTGCAGCAAATTGGTAGGCGAGGGCATCGATTTCGTGCGCTTGGGCAGCGAGCTGGGCTGTCATGAGGCTTACCGCTCCCACCTGCTCGGCAAGCGGTCGGAGGCGTGCCGCGACGGCCGTGAGATCAGGCAGATGATAGAGCGTTGCCGTGTGTTCTGCGGCACCACCACAGCCTTCAACAGTCAGATAGCCCTCCTGTCGATCAAGCATTTCGACCTGGCTATTGTCGACGAGGCCTCCCAGATACTCGAGCCACAGATCGTAGGTCTGCTCTCGGCGAAGAATGCACGCACGGGCGAGCACGCCATCGCCAAGTTTGTGCTCATAGGCGACGAGAAACAGTTGCCAGCCGTCGTGCAGCAACAGGAGTCGGAATCCATGGTGCAGGAACCCAACCTGCGGGCCATCCACCTCACCGACTGCCGGCTCTCGCTCTTCGAGCGCCTCATCAAGGCTTATCGCTCCGAGGGTGTCAACAACGAGTACAGCTACATGCTCACCCGCCAGGGACGTATGCACCGCGAGATAGCCATCTTCCCCAACTATGCCTTCTATCAGAACAAGCTCATCCCCGTGCCCCTGCCTTATCAGGAGGAGCCCACGCCGCTCACCTCTGAGAGCCACGACGGGCTGGAGGCATTGCTCACCACCCGCCGCATCGCCTTCGTCACCTATCCCGAGCCACGACAGACAGGACTCGACCCGTGGCAGCAGGAGACCTCCGACAAGGTGAATCTCATCGAGGCCAGGATGATCGCCGCCACGGTGCATCGCATCTACCTCATGAATCCAGAGGGCTTCGACAAAGACCGCACGGTGGGCATCATCGTGCCCTATCGCAATCAGATCTCCACCATACGCAACGAGATAGACAGTTACCACATCGAACCGCTCCACGACATCATGATCGACACCGTGGAGCGCTATCAGGGAAGCCAGTGCGAGAACATCATCTACGGCTTCACCATCAGGAAATATTATCAGTTGGGATTCCTCACCGGCAACCAGTATGTGGACCGTGCGTCGGGCGAAATCATCGACCGCAAGCTCAACGTGGCGATGACCCGTGCCATGAAACATCTCATCATGATCGGCAACGCCAGACTCCTGCGCGAGAACGTCATCTTCTTCAAGCTCATGGAGTTTGCCCGTAACAGGCAGAGCTATTTCGACATCTCGCCCAGCGACTATGTGAGCGGAAACTTTGTTGTTGGGGCAGCAGGGGCGCTCGATTCGCTCGGCTCTGTCGGCTCTGTCGGCTTGCTCGATTCGCTCGGTTCTTGCGATGGACAGAGAAATGCGGGTTTCCCGCTCGGGGAATTATCATCTGATGAAACCTTTGACCGTACGTTTCGTACGGTCGTCGAAGAGCCCGTCAAGGGCGATGCGATGACCCGTTGGCCCCAGTATGTTCTGGGCAACGAGTTTGCCACCAACCAGGCGCTCATCGACTATGGAAGGAGCCATTTCGTGCAATCCAAAATCATTCAGACCGACCTCAAGGACACCTCGGGCAGAAACCGGATGCGCACCTTCACGCCCGCCGATCAGGTGCTCGTTTACTGTCACAACATGATGCCTGCCCACTATGCCTGCGCCAAGCTGATGTACGGATCGGTTCGGGAGTGGGTGGAGGAGAGGCTCTCCTCCACCTCCCTGCGCACCATCTCGGTGCATCTGGGTTGCGGACCAGCCACCAATGCCCTGGCTTTCATGCAGGTTTTCGGCGACAAGATAGGATGTTTGGAGTACGAGGCAGTCGACATCTCGGAGAGCATGCATCAGATGGGCGAGCGGATGCTTCATGCCGCTTACGCCGACCGGGTGGTTTATCACAAGCTGAGCCATTTTGAGGAGTTGAATGACGATGATTGGAATGCTTTGTCCAGCGTTCCTACGGTCATCTTCTTCCATTTCTCGTACATCTTTGCGAAAATCGGTCCCCAGTCAGCCGAGAAGTTGGCTACACGCATCGCTTCCGTCATGGCTGCCCATCCTCTCAACAGATATGTTTTCTTCATCCAGCAAGCCGATGCCGACCGTAGTCTCAAGAGTTATCGTGTGTTCCGCAAGGCGCTCTCCGCCCGGGTTCATTTCTTGAAGGTGGGCTGCGCCTCGGCAGTATGGAATGCGGATGCTTCTCAGGTGCAGGCGGATGCTTCTCAGATGCAGGCGGATGCCCTTGCCTTTCCGTTCTCTTATGAGATTTGGGAGGGATAGCTTCCTGAGGAGCCCCAGCGAACATACTGTTTGCTCAAGTTTCGCAATGCAGGCTGAAGGCCCAAAAACTCTTAGCCCAGAGCAATGGATAGCCAGCCACAGCAATGTCTTTGGCAGAGAACTCGCCCATCTGTACATTGTTCTTGTCCACCTGTTTCATCTTTCCATAGTCAACATATTGTCCGATTACAAGCAGCACGCCCTGAAAGGGCAGAAGCTCTTAGCCCAGGGCAACGCCCTGGGTATAATGGCAATCGGCAATGCGCCCTGTAAGGGCAAAAGCTTTAAAACTCCTAACAATTTATAAGGCTTTTGCCC